>OJBZ01000973.1_pt1 | contig 11701 bp, 12 predicted proteins | sample 1591671 | NCBI WGS metagenome assembly OJBZ01 (sample SAMN05416850, study PRJEB24817) | seawater metagenome | isolation source: Sea water | place: Canada:Atlantic | collected 2013-07
TCTACACGTAAGGAGTCGTCGGCAGCGTCAGATGTGTATAAGAGACAGATCAATGGGTTCTTGATAAATTTTTTATACATCCTATTAATTTACCAGATGAAACTTCAGTTTTAGAAAACGCGGATCATGTAAGTAATGAATTAACAGTTGCTATACAAAAAGCAAAAATTGTGACAACGAATGCTGCAATTGCCATTCCAGTAACGAGTGCGATAATACGTGTAGTCACAGCTCCATTAATGACTGAGGAAGAATTGGCAAAAGCAATTGATACTAATTCACTTTGGGAAAACTTAGTTCAGCTAACTGACAACCTAGATGATTATTCTATTTTTCATCAAGTAATAAATAGAAATCAAAAAGAAAATACTATGGATATTTTATTTGTTGCATCCAAGTTGTCTGACATAAATAATTACACTTCCATAATTAAAAATAGTGGTCTTAATCCAGTAATTATTGATGTTAAATGTTTTGCATTAAAATCAGCAGTAGATCAAATTAATCAAATTTCTTTAAGTACAGAAGATGCTAATTTAACAGCAGTATTAGAATTCGGTTTAGATGAAAATTATGTAATGATTTTATATGACAACAATCCAATTATAACCGATATTTTTTTAAGAGGTCAGGATAGAAAAATTTTGTTAGAGACAGGAACTCATGAAGAAAGCGAAGCTTTAAGTAGAAGGTTTATTGCACAAGTTAAACAAGCGATACAAGACTTTGAAACAAAATATGAAAAAAGAATTAGAAATATAAAAGTAGTTTCAGACCTACCAAATGTAGATTTGTTTTTAGGAATTTTTAGAAAAGATTTAATTAACGTAGGGTTTAAGTTATTTGATCCACTAGAAGGGTTGAAAGTTCCACAACAATTACACCAAGCTATTTCTTTAAAAAATCGATCTTATTTATCAACAGTTATTGGACTAGCTTTTAGAAAATTAGATGTCTTTGGGTATTACAAATTTGTAACTGCAGTCAAAAACATCAATTTATTGCCAAATAGAAAAAGTGTAATTAAAGAAAAGAAAATAAAAGCTCTTTCAAATTTTGCATTTAAAGGGGTAGTAGGAGGAGTAATAGGGATTTATGCAATACTTTTCACATTATCTTTTTGGAATATTCACTCCTATAACAAAAAATTAAATAATTATGAAAATGTTCTTTCAACGCACGCTGTTAAAACAAAAGAAAAAACAAAAAGCACTAAAGAACTGGGCTTAATCGTAAAGACTTTAAAATTAAGTAAAAGTTTAAAATCAAATAAAGAAATGAGTTATAGAGTTTTAGCGCAAATAGCATCGAGTGTTCCTAATAGAGTAAAATTTGAGTCTGTAGACTACAACGGAAAAAGCCAAGTTATTATTCAAGGTGTTGCTGCTAGTGATCAAGATATTTTGAGGTTAATTGGTAATTTAAGTAGTAAAAAATTAATTCAACAAGCATCGTTAACTTCAATGCAATTACCTAATAGTTCCAACAAAACAGGACAAGCTAGCAAAGGTTTTAAAATTTTTGTTAAAATTAAAAAAGGATAGAAAAAATGGATTTGAATAATTTAAATATAGAGGATTTAAAAGCAAAAATTTTAACTTTTACTGACGAAAAGACTCTTATAAAAAGTGGTATTGCTTTTGGAGCAATTATCTTTTTTCTAATTATTTATTATTCTATTTTAAACCCAATTGTAAATTCAAAAAAAATTAAACTAGATGACATGATCGTTAAACAAAATGAAATAATTAAATTCAACAAAAAAATAAAAACAAACAAAAATAAGATAAAAAAACTAGAACCTGATTATAAAAAATATTCTACATTATTTCATTCTAGAGCAGAAGTTGAAGGGCTTTATCAAACTCTAAGTGAATTTGCAGGACAAAATAATTTAGTTATTTCAAAAATAGAAAAGAAAAAACCAGAAGCAATCAGTAGATCAGATATTTTAAATAAAAAGAAAAAGAAAAAGAAAAAGACAACCAAAAAGAAAAGCATAAACAATATAGCTTATTATAAAATTCCTGTGGATTTTGAAATTACTGGTAATTTCTTGGGTTATATTAAATTTAAAAGACAAATATCTCTGTCAAAAAAAATGCTCAATTTTGACGAAGAGTCAATTAAAGTTGTGCAAGGAACTTCAGCTGGCACAGTAAAAGTTGATGGAACTTTAACTATTGTAGGATTAGCAAATGATTTTTTTTAAAACTATAGCCTTATTTCTGCTGTTGCTCTTTATGAGCATTACTCCAAACAATGTAATAGCTGATAGTCACGATGTGAATAAAAATACGGAGGAACCATTGCCTTTAAATGATCCTTTTGTAGGAAACTCTTCTTTAGGAAGTGGAGGAAGTATCCTTTCATCAGGTCAAGCAGGGGAACGTAAAGAAATGAGTTTATATAATTTTAAACTTGTGGGAATTATTTCAGGCTCTGAAGAAAGTTATGTGTCTTTAGTTAATGCTTCAGGTGAAATTATAACTCTGAAATTACAAGATGAATTAAGTGACGGAGTAAAGTTAGTTGATATGACACTTAACGAAGCAGTATTTCAAAAAGCGGATGACACTTACATAACAATTAATTTTAAAAACAACATAAAGGAAACTGATGTATTTTAGATTAATAAAAATATTTGTTTTATTTTCTTTTTTAGCACTCAGCTTAGCTGGTTGTGCATCTAGCCAGCGCGGTAATAAATCAAAGCCATTTGACCACAATACTCCTTTAATCAAAGAGGATATTAAAAAGTCTGGAACAATTGAAGTTGATAAAACAGTTAGAATGGGACCAAAACCTAGAATTCAGGATACAAATTTATTACAAAAAAGAAAAAAAATATCGTCCCAGAAAACAAGAAACTATTTGCTTATACCTGATGATTTTAAACTTTTAAAACAAACGGTAACTCTTAATTTTCAAAACTTAGATTACAAAGAAGCCATGAGTTTAATGGGTAAAATTGGAGAAATTAATATATTAGTAGGTGATGAAGTTGCAGGAGCTATTTCAGCAGAATTAGTGGATGTTCCATGGGACAAGGCATTCAATGCTTTGTTAGACATGAAGAATTTTGCAGCTGATATTGATGTATCAAGTAACCTGATAAGAGTACATACTCCATCGACCTTAACTGGACAAGAAACTTACAAATCAACAAGAGCTGCGGCCGTTAAGAAAAAAGTGGAACTTGAGGATTCAGTTGAGCCAATTCTCTCAGAAATTTTTAGACTTTATTACATCAGTCCTGCACAAGCTAAAAAAACCATAACCGAACTATTTACTTCAGTGGGAGACTCTTCTTACTCTCCAATTCAAATAACAGAAGAAACAACTACAAGATCTATAATCGTAAGAGGAAAAGAAAAAGATTTAGATGTAGTTGATAAAGTTATTAAAGAAATTGATGTCAGAACTAAACAAGTTTTAATTGAAGCGTTTATCGTAGAGGCTGACTCAACTTTTGAACAAGCATTGGGAACTAGGTTAGGTGGAGCATATTCTGCAAAAAAAGATTATAAAATAGGTGGCATAGGCGCAAGCAGTATGGCTTCTGTTACACCTCCAGCAGGACCCGGCCCTTCAGCTGCAGCTATAGGAGGTGTAACAGATGCCTTAACCGATTTTGCTGCAGTTGGTGCAACAAGTGGAATAGGTATTTTAAGACAAACTGGATCAGCCGTATTAAAAGCAGAAATTACAGCCTTAGAAGTATTAGGTAAGGGTAAGACCATATCTAATCCAAAAGTTTTTACTTTAGACAATCAAATTGCAACAATCACACAAGGAGAAGAAATATCTTATCAAGCCACCGGATCTGAAGGAGCAGACACTTCATTTAAAGAAGCGGCATTAAAACTAACAGTTACACCAAGCATTATTGGAGATGGTAACGTGCTATTAGAAATTATGGTCAACAATAACACTGTAAATAGAGCAAATGCAGGTGAACCATCCATAAATAAAATGGAAATTTCAACAAAGCTTTTAGTAGCAGACGGAGATATTGTTGTAATCGGTGGAATAAAAAAGAATAAAGTATTTAGCAGCAAATCACAGACACCAGGCGTTGGAAATTTACCAGTTCTAGGAAATCTGTTCAAAGGTAAAAGCAAATCAGACAAATTGGACGAACTATTAATATTTATAGCACCAAGGATATTGTAAATGCTTAAAATCAGCAGAGAAAGTGAAATTAATCTCATTAACGTTTTAATCGATCATGACATTATATCGGGTAAAGATTTACCAAATATTAAAAAGGTAAGTAGCGAGGGTAATAAATCTCAAATTGATGCTGTCTTTGAGCTTAAACTTACGGATGAAGATAAGATTTTAGATGTGCTCGTTAAAGAACAAAATCTTGAAGTAGTAGATTTGTCAAAAGTTAATATTACGGATGATATCAAAACTGTACTTCCTTCTAATTATATAAATATGAATTTTGTTGCACCATTTAAAGTTGACGGCAAAACACTTCATATTGCAATACCAGATAGTTCTAAACTTGGTTTAATGAGAAATTTAAAAGCTATAACAAAAAAAAATATAGAATTACATGCAGCTAAAGTATCTCAAATTTCAGAATTTATTGAAAAACTTCTTAATGAAAGTGGAGATGTAACTACAGCAACAATTAGAAAAGAAAATAAAGATAATAGAGAAAAAACAAAAACATTTGAATCTGAATTAGGGGATGTGGGAGAAGTTCTCGAGAAAGCTCCAGAAGAAGATATCGAAGCAATAGAAAATGAATCTGAGGTTATCAAATTTAGTACCGCAGTTGTAGCAGAAGCAATTAAATTAGGAGTAAGTGATATTCATATTGAACCTTATCGATTTAATTCAAGAGTTCGTTATAGAGTAGATGGAATGCTTTCAGTGCAAGATCATTATACAAAATTCTTACATGACAATTATGGAGCAGTAGTAACTCGTTTTAAAATAATGGGTAAATTGGATATTGCGGAAAGAAGACTACCACAAGATGGAGCAATTAATTTTAAGATAGAAGGAAAAGTAGTTGATTTACGTCTATCAATGTTACCAACTGCAAACAACGAGAGAATTGTAATGCGTGTTTTAAATAAAGATGCAGGAGATATTACACTTGAACAATTAAATTTTGATGAAACTGATTTAAAAATTTTAAGAAAAAATATTCACAGCACACAAGGTCTAATACTTGTTACCGGACCAACGGGCTCGGGTAAAACAACTACATTGTATAGTATTCTAAAAGAAGTGAGCAAACCTCATTTAAATATTTTAACGGCTGAAGATCCAGTTGAGTATGAACTAGATGGAGTGGCTCAAGTTCAAATTAAAGATGATATTGGTTATAGTTTCTCTACAGCTTTAAGATCTTTTTTACGTCAAGATCCTGAAATTATTTTAATAGGAGAAATGCGAGACAAGGAAACAGTTGATATAGGTTTAAAGGCAGCTCTTACAGGACACTTAGTGTTTAGCACCCTGCACACTAATGATGCCCCAAGTACAATTACAAGATTACAAAATATGGGTACTCCAGATTATTTAATAAGTGCTGCGTGTTCTCTTATTTTGGCTCAAAGACTAGCGAGAAAAACTTGTACGGACTGTAGAGTGCCAGACGATGATGTAAATCCAAAAGTGCTAAGTGATATTGGTTTTACTCCAGAACTTGCATCAAGAGTAAGAGCCACTAAAGGCAAAGGTTGTCCAAAATGTAAAAATTCTGGCTACAAAGGAAGAATGGGAATTTATGAAATTTTAAATGTCACAAAACCCATTAAAGAAGCGATATTAAAAAAAGCAACCACACCTGAACTCAAAGCAATTGCTATTAAAGAAGGTTTTCAAACCATGCAAGAAATGGGCAAAAAAATGATTGCTTCTGGAGATCTTAATTTTAGAGAATTTGAGCGTGTTTTATCAAGTTCATAATTATAATTAATGGAATTTTATACATACAAGGGTATTTCAGCAGGTAAATACGTAGAAGGAGAAATTGAAGCCTTAAATCAAGATGAAGCTTCTCACAAACTAAAAGAACAAAAATTAATTATTACCAATTTAGTAAGATCTAAAAAAAAAAAAGATAAAAAAACTAAGAAAAAAGGTGAAGGATCCTCTTTTTTTAAGCAAAAAATTAAACCTCAAGATATTGTAATTTTTTCAAAACAGTTTGCAACAATGGTAAAGGCAGGTCTACCCATACTTCAAGTATTGGATATGTTAGGCAGCCAACTTGAAAATCCTTCACTTAAAGAGATTGTTGTTGAGATTAAAAAAAAGCTTGAAGGAGGAACAACTTTATCAAAATGTTTTGAAAGCTATCCAAAAATTTTTGACAATATTTATGTAAACTTAATTAAAGCTGGAGAGGCTAGTGGTAAATTAGATGTGTTTTTATTAAAACTAGTTGAGTCGTTAGAGAAAAAAGAAAGAATTAAGAAAAAAATTAAAGGTGCTTTAATGTACCCAGCGGTGATGTTTACCGTAGCCATTACGGTTATGGTATTCATGTTAATTAAAGTTGTTCCTGTGTTTGCAAAGATGTACGAAGGAATGGGAATTGCATTACCTGGAGCAACAGCAAGTATTTTGTCTGCCAGTGATTTTATGAGGGGTACAGGAGGACTGATGACTTTTCTTATTATCTCAGGAACTATTATTGCCTTCAAGTATACCGTGTCTAAGAATGCAGCGTTTCGATATAAATGGCATGCTAAAATTTTAAAATTACCAATTTTTGGAGATATGATTTTAAAATCTTTATTGGCAAGAATTTCATTGATCATGGGTAATCTAAGTGCCGCCGGTGTAAATTTATTAGAAAGTATAGATATTGCTAAATCTGTTAGTAATAATGATTGTGTTACTTTAGCTTTAGAGAATGTTAAAAAAGGAGTCTTCTCTGGAGATACACTTACGAAACTTTTTTTAAAAGAACCTTTATTTCCACCAACGTTTAGTCAGCTTATTTCTGTTGGTGAACAAACTGGAAGTTTAGATGAAATGTTTACTTCTGTTGCAAATTATTATGAAGAAGAGTTTGATACAGCAGTAGATAATATGTCTACTTTAATAGAGCCGATCATGATTGTTTTTATGGGAATTATGATTGGTGGATTAATGATTGCGATGTATGCACCAATATTTAATGTGGGAGCATTAATTGGTTAGATTGTTTTTGTTAAAACAAGATGGTTAACCCAACCTTTTTGGTCTTTTTTAAAAACAGCCTCATCCATAATTTGTTTAATAAAAAAAGTACCTAGCCCTCCTGGCTTAATATCATCTAATTTTCGGTGCTGAATATTTTCAGGGATGACAGGTTTTCCTTTATCAAAGAATCCTATTTCTAATTGATTATCTTTAAATGAAATTTTAATTTGCATTTTATCTTTAGTTTCTTCTACATCTTTGTAGGCGTGCTTGACTATATTTTGAGCAGCTTCTGCAATTGCTAAAACCAATTCATCTTTTTGCTCTTGAGGCAAATTTATTTTTTCAAAAACCTCTCTTGAAAATATTCTGACTTCTTTAAGATTGGAACTATGTACGACAAAGTCTTTTGATTCTGATAGTGTCATTACTCTAGATTTAATATCTGTTCTAACTTTGCCATCATGATTACCTTTAAGACAGATTTACTAATTTCTTTTATAATTACTTTCGTACCTTTTTCTGTTGCTTTTTGGTGGCTCTCAATAAGAACAGAAATTCCTGATGAATCCATGTATGAAACATCCTTTAAATTAATATGAACTTCCTTACCTGCTTCAACTAAAGGAAAAATAATTTCTTTTGCTTTCTCAATTACATCCATGTCTATTTCTCCGTCTAGAAAAACAGTACTGATGTTGGCATTTTCGCTAGTTTTATAAGTCATATTTTTAAAAAGGGATAACATCAATTTTTTACCACAAAAATCAAGTAAATGAGCCCATTATGGGTGCATGACTAGATATTTTCTTGAATTGGAGCGGTATTATTGACGAGAATCAAAAAATACAAGTAATAAACTAAAGGAAATTATATATGAAAAAAAATAATAAAGGTTTTACATTAATTGAATTGCTAGTGGTTGTAGCAATTATAGGAATTTTAGCAGCAGTTGGTACAGTTGCTTATAACGGTTATACTGCAGGCGCAAAAAAAGCATCTGCTAAATCCAATCATGCTACTGTTGTAAAATACATAGCTGCAGAGGATCAAAAATGTAATATTGGTGAGACGAAGGCAATGAGCACTGAACTTACATGTTCAGGTCGAACTGGTGCAGATGTGATTGTTGCTGCTGCATTAGCTTTGGCAGATTTTAAAAATCCATATGACCCAGATAGTGCTGCAGTACGATCATCAAGCGCATATGCTGCAAAAGCGGACATGGGTTTTGTTAACATGGAAGCTACTGGTAATGTGTTAACAATTACAACTTGTTTTCAAAACGATTGTGCAACAGTAGATGGAGAAGCACCAACAGTTGTAAACACAGTTGAAGTTGCTGAATAAAATATAGATCTAAAAGTTATGATCACTAAAAGCTCAGGTTTTAGTTTAATTGAGCTTTTAGTGGTTGTTGCAATCATAGGAATTCTTTCATCCATAGGTATTGTTAGTTACAACGGTTATATCTTAGGAACAAAACAAAAGTCTGCAGAAAATGCTATGCAGCAAATATCTTTAGCACAAACAGAGTATTACTCAGATAACAGTGAATATTATACTGGAACTGAAACTGGAAGCTGTACACCAGATGATCAAACTTCAAATGATATTGAAGACGCACTGTTTGGTGGAGGAGATGTAATTACAAAAGAAGCTGGTTATGACATGTGTATAGCTAAAGTTGGGACGAGCTACATTGTGACAGCAACCAATGGCGACAAAACGTTAACAATGACTGCTAACGGAACTTGGACAGGTAAGTAGTCTAAATTGATCAAATGCTTTCATAACAATGGACGAACCTACTAAAAAATTATTTCCCTTCAATCTTTCTAAAAAAGAAAAGATATCAGTAACTATTAGCTTAGTTTGGATAATAGGAATTGGTTACCTGACATGGTGGAATGGACTTAGCAACTTAGGATTAGATAAGAGTTTTAGATGGGATGAATGGTTTTGGTTTGGCATAGTTCCTGCAACTATTCCATATTTCTTTTATTTTATTTGGAGTAAAAATGATTAAAAAAAAACCAACAACAGGTGCTATTTCATTAGTCTTATTTTCTTTTTTTTTAGTTAGCTTTTTTTTAGAAACAACGGGCGCAATAATGGCTGCAGATACTAGTGGCTCTAAAATTATAGTTAACGGAGAAGAAATTATAATTCCAGGTTCTTCAGAAAAAAACATTACTTATTTGCAAATTTTACAAAAGCCAAATGATTTAGATTTAAATTTAAAATATGCACAACAACAAGGAAAAATTGGAAATTATAAACAAACCATCGCAACTCTGGAAAGATTAAATATGATTTATCCAGATAATGTTGAGATAAAACTATATTTACTTTCCGTTTTAGTCCAAGCAGACTCGCCCAATAAAGCTTTGACTATAATTGAAGATATCAAAACTAGTGAAGACTTAACACCTGAAGATGTAGAAACAATAAATCAAATTGAAACTACACTTAAAGAAAGGGGAGCTCCCAAGCTATGGAATTTTTATGCAGATATATCTCTTGGTGGTGTTTCTAATCAAAATGTTAATAGTGTTTCAAAAACAAGATTACAAAGTAGTGCTGATGAAGTCATTGGGTTTAATAGTGCGAAGTATGACAAAACGTATAGTGAGGGCTTAGGATTAACAGCAACTCGATCTTTAGGAGAAAATTCATCATTAATGATAAATGCGAGTTTCACAGACTCAGAGCAAAGAGAGGAAACAGCAGATGATTTTGAAAGTTACGGTTTAACTATTGCTTTGGATACATACTTAGGCAACCAAAGTTTAAGCCCATATGTAATGATAAGCAAAACAGATTACCAAGATGATGCAGATAGCTTTTCTTTAATGCAAGGAATAGGAGGATCTTTTTCTGTAGGAGATCAAAATTCATTTAGCTATGGTTATTCTTTTTCAGATTCTAAAAATAATAAAAATAGCACTGATACAACTGCAAATGAAACGAATGCTAAAGGGCATGGTCTTTCACTGGGACACGATTATGTATTTAACGAAATCATTTCATCCTCAACAGGTTTGGGGTACAGCACTTCAGAAGCAAAAGTGGGAACAAACGACTTTGAAACTTATGATTTGAATTTTAGATTAAATTTCGCTCTCCCTTTAGGTTATATTTCGGTAGGCAATGGGTTGAGTTTTAATGATTATAAAAATGTAGATACAAGCATAAATTCAAACAGAATAAGATCAGATGTAACAAACACTTTTGACTTGATGTTCACTAAAGCTATTGGAGATTTTTTCCCTACCATCGATCCAGATAAAAGTTTATTTATCAGCTTTTCATACGAAAAAATTTTCTCTGAAGCTAATATAATTAATTATGATTATATTTCAGACTCGTTTGCAGTCAGTTTATCGAAGTCATTTCACTTGAATAAGTAATCAAAACAAAACCTATTTTTATAAATTAAATACACAGCTATATTTTGGATAAAATGCACAGAAACTGCACCTAATATGGGTCAAGGCAACCTTATAAAGGTGTAAAAAAAAGTCTATCTTCTTGCCAAATGAAGAAGATTTTATCACCAATCATACTATTATTTTTTGTATTCAATATCGGCCAGGCGGATGCAAAAATTGATATTAGTAAGCAATTAGTTGGAATTGTAGGTGCAGTATCTGGAACAGCTAAAGCTGGCACAAGAGAACTTAAAGCTGGCGATAAAGTTTATTTAAACGAAACGATTTATGCAGGAATAGATTCGGGCACACAAATATTACTACTAGATCAATCAACATTTACCATTGGATCAGATTCAGAAGTAGTTATGGATACCTTTATATACGATCCAGCAACAAATGATGGAAAAATTGTAGCGAATGTTAAAAAAGGAAGTTTAAAAATAATTTCAGGTTTAATAAGTAAAAAGAATCCAGACAGCCTAACCGTTAACGTTCCTGAAGGAACTTTAGGTTCAAGAGGAACAGAGTTTCAAACCATAGTATCAAATCAAAAAACAGATACTTTATTAATAGGACCAGGAAAAAATAATACATTGGGTTTAAGGCCCGGGGCAGTTCTGGTTGGAAATAATTTGGGTCAAACACTACTGAATAATCCTTACAGTGTAGCAAGTATGGTTCAAGGTAGTGCACCAGGAAAAGCAAAACAAATAACCAAAAACCAACTGAAAAAATTTAAAAAAAGAATGAAAGTAGTTAGAGTGGCAAAGCTTGATGGAACTACAAAAGAAGAAAGAAAAGCTACTAGAAAAAAAATTAGACAAGAACTTAAAGCCCAGGGTTTTGATAAAGAAGAGATAAAAATATTAATTAAAGAAAATATTAAAAAAGACGAAGAAAAGAGAATTGTTTTACTAAAAACAAATGAAGAAGAGGTGTCAGACATAACACAATCTGAAAACATTGTTGAAGAAAAAGTTATTGAAACAGAAGAAAAAATAGTGGTTGCGAAAAAAGATGAAAAGAAAAATACAAAAGAAGTAAAGAAGAAAGACTGTCTCTTATACACATCTCCGAGCCCACGAGACGGACTCCTATCTCGT
>OJBZ01000974.1_pt1 | contig 11673 bp, 10 predicted proteins | sample 1591671 | NCBI WGS metagenome assembly OJBZ01 (sample SAMN05416850, study PRJEB24817) | seawater metagenome | isolation source: Sea water | place: Canada:Atlantic | collected 2013-07
CTACACGTAAGGAGTCGTCGGCAGCGTCAGATGTGTATAAGAGACAGGTTTTCTAATGCTACCAAAGGGAAGCTAAGAAAGTAATGATAAACGGGCTGGTAATTGCCGTGATTACCGCCGAAACAATTAAGGCTAACGAACTATAGGCAGCATGTTCGTAGCTGATATTACTGACCGTGGCGGTACCAATTGCATGGCTAGCGGCACCAATAGCTAAGCCTTGCGCTTTCGGTGACTTCACTTTGATATATGTTAACCATCGTGGACCAACTAAAGCGCCAAAAAAACCGGCAAGAATAATCGTAAATGCTGTAATAGCGGTATTACCGTCTAATTGCCCAGCAATAGCGATAGCAATTGGGGTCGTAATAGATTTAAGTGATAGTGCGACAGCAATGGTGTAATCGCCGATAATTAACATGGTAATAATAAAGCTGCTGATAATCGCTATTAGCGCACCTATTAATAATGTTAAAACAATATTTTTCCATTGTTTAGTGATGGTTTCTAAGTGTTGGTAGAGAGGAAAGCCTAATGCAACGACAGCGGGCTCAAGTAGCGCGTTGAGCAGCCAAGAGTTCGAAAAGTAACGATCAAAGTTAATGTCTTGCCAGAGTAATAGCGCCATAAGCACTAAGATACTCATTAGCATAGGTTGTAACCAGATGGCATTTAATTTTCGTTGTAGTACAGCAACAAATTGAAACAGCACTATGGTGCCGGTAACGGCAACAACAGAGGATAATAGATGGGAGTGTAACAGCTCAGTAATTAGCATATTTATCACTCCTCACTTACAGCATAACGCTGATAAATAAGCCCGACCAGGGTCAGTAATATAAATGTTGTTACAAAGGTGATGCTAACAATGGCTAGGCCAAATTGTCTAACCAAGTCAAGGTGGTTGACAATACCAACACCCGCAGGAACAAAACAAACCGCCATATGTTTTATACACCAAACAACCGTGCTTTTAATTTTATCGGCATCAAAAAGACGAAAATGTAGTGTTAGGGTAAAAGTTATTAAACCATATAAACTGCTAGGTAATATCGGCGCAAAATACGAACATAATTTACCAAAAGCAAGGCAACTACAGATAGCGAAAACGCTATACGTGACATTGAATACTTTTTTATTAAATGTTTTCACACGCCGTTTACCTTGTTTACCTAACCTTCATTCGCAGCTTCGATAACTAACTGTCTAAACCATATATGACTTGCGTCATGATGTAACAGTGGGCTCCAAATCATTTTAAGCTCGATGTCGGGAATATCAAATGGTGGTTTGAGAATGGTATAATTGCTATCGTTTTTATGAATTAAAGCGGCACGAGAAGGTAAGGTGGCCACCAACTCATCTTCAAAGGCCAATTGCATGGCAACGTGATAGTTTCGCGTAAATACTTTAATATCCCGCTTTTTACCCAAGCGCGCTAACGCTTCGTCTACCCAACCTAGTTTTTGAACGTCTTTCGGATCCATACCGACCCCGACACCAAACCCCGTTTTAGATACCCAAACATGTTTTGCCGATAAATAGGTGTTGAGGTTAAATTTTTCAACAACCGGGTTATCTGCACTTAATAAGCATGAGAATGTATCACGCCAAATAGTTTTTTGATGGAACGATTGTGGTAGTTCATCAAAACGATTGATGGCCATATCAATTTTTCCGGCTTCAACATCGTGAAATGTCACGTCGCTGGGGGTCATAATATCAATGGTGACATTAGGTGCTATTTGATTGATGCGCTTTAATAGTTTTGGCAACAAGGTTGATGCGGCATAATCACTAGCCATTAATCGAAAAACACGATGACTATGTTGTTCGTTAAACTCTTCCTCGCCTTGTAGCGCTTCTTCTAGCTCCAATAAAATTTTACGAATGGCCGGTGCTAAGGCTCTAGCACGTTCCGTTGGCACCATACCGTCGGATGTACGCACTAAAATAGGATCATTAAACAATGTACGTAAGCGTTTTAAACCATTACTCATCGCGGGCTGAGTAATATTCAACTGTCCAGCAGCGCGAGTGACATTTTTCTCTCGTAGTAAGACATCAAGATAAATAAGTAGGTTTAAATCAATTTTCGAGATATTCATAAAATTAATAGTCTAGAATATAAGTATAACGTAGATATATGTCATGGCTTATGGTGATAATCAAGTAAATTCACCTAAAAAATTAAATTACTTTGCATGATGTTGGCATAATTAATAGCTACGTTGCATAGGTTACTGTTTGAATTTGTTAAATAATATATTTATCATTTTTAGAGTTAATGCCCTATTATTTTCTCTGTGAATGGTAGGGATGCATATTATATATTTTATTTATTTACAGTGAGTGGTTTACTATTTGTGTTGCTCGGTGTGACAACTTACCTAAGTCGTTACATCACCAAAATTATAAATACTGTCAGTTAAGACTTTTGGAGAAAGTAATATGTCTAATTATCAAAGCGCAATAGAAGCAGTTAAAGCAATCAAAGAGAAAGCTGGCAGTTCATGGGATGTTATTAATCCTGAATCAGTAGCTCGAATGAGAACGCAGAATAGATTCAAAACAGGCTTAGAAATTGCCCAATACACTGCTGATATCATGCGAAAAGATATGGCAGCTTTTGATGCCGATAAAACTAAATACACTCAATCGCTAGGTTGTTGGCATGGTTTTGTTGGCCAACAAAAAATGATTTCAATTAAGAAGCACTTTAATGGTCAAACAGATCGTCGCTACTTATACCTTTCAGGTTGGATGGTGGCGGCACTTCGCAGTGAATTTGGTCCACTTCCAGATCAATCTATGCATGAAAAAACTAGCGTAGCTTCTCTAGTTGCAGAGCTTTATACCTTCCTTCGTCAAGCGGATGCTCGTGAGTTAGGTGGCTTGTTTCGTGATTTAGATAAAGCGACAAGCGAACAAGAAAAAGCAGCAATACAAGATCAAATTGATAACCATGTAACTCACGTGGTACCGATTGTTGCCGATATTGATGCCGGCTTTGGTAATGCTGAAGCGACTTACCTAATGGCAAAGCAAATGATCGAAGCAGGCGCTTGTGCCTTACAAATTGAAAACCAAGTAGCCGATGAAAAACAATGTGGTCATCAAGACGGTAAAGTAACAGTTCCTCACGCAGACTTTCATGCGAAAATTCGTGCGTTACGTCATGCCTTTTTAGAGCTAGGTATCGATAACGGTATCATTGTGGCACGTACTGATTCTGAAGGTGCTGGTTTAACCAAAGAAATTGCTGTTGTTAAAGAAGCAGGTGATTCTGGTGATATCTATAACTCTTTCTTAGATGTTGAAGAAATCGGTGTAGCTGATATGGCTGAAGGTGATGTTTGCTTCAACCGTGACGGCAAACTGGTTCGTCCTAAACGTTTACCTTCTGGTTTATACCAATTCCGTCAAGGTACTGGTCATGAACGTTGTGTATTTGACTGTATCGGTGCACTAAACGCAGGTGCTGATCTACTTTGGATTGAAACAGCGGTTCCTACCGTACACGAAATTGCGGGCATGATGAATGATGTGCGTAAAGTGCACCCTGATGCGAAACTTGTTTATAACAACTCGCCATCTTTCAACTGGACGCTTAATTTCCGTCAGCAAACTTACGATACTATGGTTGAAGAAGGTAAAGATGTTTCTGCCTACGACCGTGATAATTTAATGAGTGCAGAGTACGATGAAACTGAATTATCAGCGATTGCTGATGAGCGTACTCGTACTTTCCAAGCAGATACAGCACGTGAGGCCAACGTATTCCACCACTTGATTACGCTACCTACTTACCACACTACCGCATTGTCAGTAGACAACTTAGCGAAAGAGTATTTCGGCGAACAAGCGATGCTTGGTTACGTTAAAAACGTGCAACGTGAAGAAATTCGTCAAGGTATCGCCTGTGTTAAGCATCAAAACATGTCAGGTTCTGATATGGGTGATGATCACAAAGAATACTTCGCCGGTGAAAACGCACTTAAAGCGGGTGGCGCAAAAAACACCTCTAACCAGTTTTAATTGACTGCTAGCGGCAAGTTAATCGCTTACTAAACAAATCCCAACCGAAGCAAAAAGCTCTACTGATGAAGTAGAGCTTTTTTATTTTATAGCGCTTCAGTATATTATTATTTAATTACCCAGCCTAAAAACGTCATTAACCTAACGTAAATTGTTCGCTATTGAATGATGAAAAAATCTACTGAGATTAAGTTTATATAATTAAATATCAATGAACTTAGCTGAACTCTATCAAGTAGAGCTTTCGGCAGTTGGTGATTGAGAAAATAATGTTCGTGCGTCTATATAACAGCATTAATAACTTTGTTGAAGTGTAATGATGTGATCTCGTTTACGCTAATGCCATAAAAAAACCAGCAGATAATCTCTACTGGTTTTTGAAGGTTATATATCGAAGAAGTAATAACTAGAAGCTATAAACTAAAGTCATTGCTGTTTCTGTGTTTAAGTTTTCTTTGTCTTCATCAACTTCAGTGTTGTAGTCGAATGTTACGCTAAACTTCAGCTGTAAAGTTTCAATTAGTTTGGTTGAGATTGAGGTTCTAGCTGAATATGTGCTGTTTGCATCACTTTTAGTTGCGTACTTTGCGACTAACTTCTGTTTAAATAACACGTGTTCGTTTAACTGACGCGTATACAATGCTTGTGCTTGAATGATAAAGGCAGATTTAGTTTCTTCTGGCTCTGTTTCTGTTGCACGAACTACATCACGTTTAAAACCTGGACCAATATCAGCATCTAAAGTGGTATTTTTGGTTTCATACCAACGACGACCCCAACCTGTTGAGACTGAACTTTGGCTTTCAAAACTACTAAAGCGGTTATCTTCATAAGAAACATTAGCGTAAACATAGTTTGGGCTTGCTTTATCAAGTGTATAGTTAGTTTGGCCCACTAGTGACCATTTTTGATCGCTGGTTGAAAATGTTTCCTCACCAGTGCCGGTACCGTCATCTTGATCGCTTTTCTTGACCAATAAATCTAACTGCACGGTTGACTTCCATGCCGCTTCTTCATGAGCAAAATCAAAGCCAGCTTTAACATCTGCACTATTGGTATCACCGGTTTTAAACAGCATGCCTAGTTCTGCAGATGCAGTGTAAGGTGATTTTTCTTTCGCAGTGGTTGCTTCTTCTGCTGCTGTTGCTAGTGATACACAACACAACGCGGCTGATATTAATTTAAGACTCATTTTTTTCCTCTTTATTCATATGAACAGATAATTGTGGGAATGGGATTTCGATACCTTCGCGATCCAATTCGGTTTTAATTTTTTCTAGTAAATCGAAATAAGTTGGCCAGTAATCAGTAGATTTAACCCAAGGTCTGACCACGAAATTAACGCTGCTATCAGCGAGTTCAGAGACACCAACAGTAACAGTCTGATCTTTTAATACTCGCTCGTCGGCACTGACTAACTTATGTAATAGTGCTTTGGTTTTTGCGAGGTCGGCATCATAACTCACACCGATAATCAAATCTATTCTTCTCGTCGGCTTGGTTGAGTAATTGGTAATAGTGCCGCTAGTAATAGCACCATTTGGAATGATAACGGTTTTATTATCACCGGTTCTTAATTGGGTTGAAAAAATTAGAATCTTTTCAACAATACCAGAGACACCCGATACCTCAATAAAGTCACCCGATTTAAATGGCTTGAAAACAATCAATAATACGCCTGATGCAAAATTTGATAAAGAACCTTGTAACGCTAAGCCAATAGCTAAACCTGCAGCACCAACGATAGCAACGAGTGATGTGGTGTTGAAACCTAAATGTGATATTGCAGCAACAATAACGATAAAGAATAACATGCCGTAAAGTAGGCTGCTAATGAATGAAATGATAGCATCATCCATGCCTTTATGACGCATGACTTTGATCACGCCTTGGCGCACCATATTGGCGATAAATTTACCGATAAAAACGATCGCTATTGCTACGATTAACTTAATAGCGAAATCTATCAGCATTTGTTGATTATCGACAAGCCAGTTTTGAATAATATCCATTGTGTATCCTAAGCACGGTTATAAAGGGCGAATTATAATAAACATCAAAATAAATAGCATTGTTTTGTTACTGAGTTCATTAAATTAATAGCAAATATTTTTTCAATCTTAAGCTGTAACATCGAAGAATAAAAAAAGCGACTTCGCGTCGCTTTTTTAATAAATTATCTTAATTTTCGTTCGTTGAAGCTACTTAATTATAGCGTCTAGTTTACCGGTAGAATACTGCATAAACATGTTATCTAACGAAATGGGTTTAATTTTTGATGCTTGGCCAACGGTGCCAAAAGCTTCATAACGTGCTTTACAAATATCTGACATCGCTTGAGTTGATGCTTTTAGGAATTTACGTGGATCAAATTCACTTGGGTTTTCAGCCAAGAAGCGGCGTACAGCGCCGGTTGATGCTAAACGTAAATCGGTGTCAATATTGATTTTACGCACGCCATTTTTAATACCTTCTTGAATTTGCTCAACAGGTACACCGTAAGTTTCAGGTATCTTGCCGCCAAACTTATTAATTACTGCTAGCCAATCTTGTGGTACTGAAGATGAACCATGCATAACCAAATGCGTATTAGGAATGCGGTTATGAATGGCCTTAATACGGTCGATAGCTAAAATATCGCCAGTAGGTGGGCGAGTAAATTTATAAGCTCCGTGTGAAGTACCACAAGCAATGGCTAAGGCATCTACTTGAGTTTTTTGTACAAAATCGGCTGCTTCTTCAGGATCAGTAAGCATTTGCTCCATTGTTAGCTTGCCAACAGCGCCAATACCATCTTCTTCACCAGCTTCGCCAGTTTCCAAAGAACCTAAACAACCTAATTCACCTTCAACTGAAACACCACAAGCGTGCGCCATTTCAACGGTACGACGCGTAACATCAACATTGTATTCGTAGCTAGAAGGTGTTTTACCGTCATCCATTAATGAACCGTCCATCATTACTGATGAAAAGCCTAATTGAATTGAACGTTGGCAAACACTAGGAGATGTACCGTGATCTTGATGCATAACTACCGGGATATGTGGAAACTCTTCAATTGCGGCTAAAATTAAATGACGCAAAAAAGGTGCACCAGCATAGGCTCTTGCACCTGCAGACCCTTGTAAAATAACAGGACTGTTGGTTTCGTTAGCGGCAAGCATGATAGCTCTAACTTGTTCTAAATTGTTAACGTTAAAGGCCGGAATACCGTAGCCATTTTCGGCGGCGTGATCTAACATTTGGCGCATAGAAACTAAAGCCATGAACTAACTCCTGTGATTGTGAATAGAAACAAAATTGATTTTAAAAAGTTTCATTGTGAAACTTAACGCTTTCGTATCGTAATTATATCAGAAGGGTTTAATAATTTGCACTAGAAAAAATCGTCACAATTGGCTTAATTATTTAACGCTATAGTAATTTGCTTGGTTTGTTTATTTATTACTAACAAAAGAGGGGTTTATGTAACTTTTTATTGCGTTGTTGGTAAGTATTTATGTAATTTTACTACTGTTTGTTCATTTAAATGAGAGGTTTTTCTCAAAGGCGTTGTAATAAGATTTTTCGCTATGGCAAAAAAAAAGCTGAGCGAGCAGCTACGCACGGTCAACTTTTTTGGATAACAGTTGTTGTTTTAACGCTTATTGCTTGGCACGCGCTTCTAATATTTCTACTGCCGGCAACTTCTTGCCTTCTAAAAATTCAAGAAAAGCGCCACCACCTGTTGAAATATAGGATACTTGCTCAGCAATACCGTACTTATCAACTGCTGCTAATGTGTCGCCACCTCCGGCGATAGAAAAAGCTTTGCTATCAGCAATCGCTCGAGCTATGGTTTCTGTGCCTTTGCCGAATTGGTCAAACTCAAATACACCTACGGGGCCATTCCATACTACCGTACCGGCATTGGCGATAATGTCTGCTAACGCTTTAGCGCTTTCTGGCCCGATATCAAAAATCATATCACCATCCGCAACGTCGCTAACATTTTTAAGTGTTGCTTGCGCGGCTTCAGAAAACTCCTGACCGACGACTACATCTGTTGGAACTGGAATTGAACCATTATTGTCGCTGGCTTGTTTAGTTAAGCGTTTTGCTTCATCAACTAAGTCAGCTTCGAATAAAGACTTACCGACATTGTGGCCTTGTGAGGCAATAAAGGTATTGGCAATACCGCCGCCTACAACTAGTTGATCAACAATGCCGGCTAATGAATCGAGTACCGTTAGTTTAGTTGATACTTTAGAGCCGCCAACAATAGCAACTAGTGGACGGGCAGGGTTATCAAGTGCTTTTGATAATGCGGCTAACTCACCGGCTAATAGTGGACCTGCACAAGCAGTAGGGGCATATTTTGCAACACCATGTGTGCTGGCCTGGGCGCGATGAGCAGTGCCAAATGCGTCCATAACGAAAATATCACAAAGGGCAGCGAGTTTTTTTGATAACTCGTCGTTATTGTTTTTTTCGCCGTCGTTAAAACGAATATTTTCAAATAACACCAATTCGCCAACGTTAACTTCTACACCATTTAAATAACTTTTCGCTAAGCGCACAGGTACGTTAAGCGCTGCAGCGAGATAATCGGCGACCGGCTGTAAAGAAAACTCTGGATTATATTCGCCTTCAATTGGACGGCCTAAATGCGACATTACCATTACTTTTGCACCTGCTTCGAGTGCTAGTTTTAGTGTCGGTAGTGCCGCTCTTAAACGTGCATCTGACGTTATTTTGCCATCTTTAACCGGTACATTTAAATCTTCACGAATTAGCACACGTTGATTGTTTAATGCTAAATCCGTCATTTTAATTACTGACATGTTTATTCCCTGTTGATAGAAGTTTAACGGTTAGGTAAATTGAAACTTGTTTATAAATTTATCATCTTGATTGTTATTCGCCAACCTGTGACATGGTAAAAGCGGTGTCGAGTAAGCGATTTGCAAAGCCCCATTCGTTATCGCACCAAATAAGCAGCTTAACTAAGCGCTTGTGACTAACGCGTGTTTGGTTACCATCGACGATGCAAGAGTGCGGGTCATGGTTAAAGTCGATAGAAACTAATGGCTCTGTGGTATAGCCTAAAATGCCCGCTAAGCCATTGTTTTGTGCATCGATAATCGCTTGGTTTATATCACTAATACTTACGTCGCTCGACAAATTCAAGCTCAAGTCCATAGCAGTAACATTGATAGTAGGTACTCGTACTGCAATCGCTTCAAAGCGACCGGCAAACTTAGGTAAAATGCGCTCAATGCCCGCGGCAAGTTTTGTATCAACCGGAATGATTGATTGGCTCGCTGCACGGGTTCGGCGTAAGTCCGGATGATAGGCGTCAATAACTTGTTGATCATGCATTGATGAATGAATGGTGGTTATTGCGCCACTTTCAACGCCAAAGGCTTTATCTAATACCTGGATAACCGGTACCACACAATTGGTGGTACAAGAACCATTGGATACGACTTTTTCAGCGGCGGTGAGTAGTTGATGATTGATACCATAAATAATGGTAGCGTCTAAATCTTGCGCGCCAGGGTGTGAAAAAAGCACCTTTTTTGCGCCTTGCTTTATATGCTGTTGACCATCTGCTTGACTACCATAAATACCCGTACAATCAATAACGATATCAACATTATGTTGCTGCCAAGGTAGGTCACTTATTTCGGCTTTGTGGCTCAGAGCCACTTCATCACCGGCAATAAATAATTTATTTCCGTCTTGTTGTACCGCAAATGAAAATCGACCATGGGTTGAATCGTATTTTAATAAGTGCGCTATACCTTCAGGTTCAGCAAGTTCATTAATGGCGACTAGTCTAAAGTCATGTGTTCTAGCGTTCTCGTAAAGCGCACGAACGACATTTCTGCCTATTCTACCAAAGCCATTTATTGCGATATTAATTGACATAGAGTTCTAATATGTAGCGCTCGATGTTGAATTGACAAATATAACTCAACATAAATTGTTGTGTGATGAAGAAGTAAATAGCCAGCTGAGAAAAGCTCGACTGGCTATAATACTAGAGGTGTTTACAGACTTTTAACTGTGTTAACGACGTTATCAACAGTAAAACCAAAGTGCTCAAGTAGTACATTACCCGGCGCTGACTCACCGAAAGTAGTCATGCCAACCACTTTGCCGCTTAAACCAACATATTTATACCAAAAATCAGTGTGAGCTGCTTCAACCGCAACACGTTTAGTTACGCCTGCAGGTAACACTGACTCTTTATAATTAGCATCTTGCGCATCAAAGATATTCGTTGATGGCATAGAAACAACACGCACATTATCACCTAAGCTTTCAGCGGCTTCTAGTGCTAATGACACTTCAGAGCCAGTAGCAATTAAAATAACGTCTGGTGTACCAACACTGTCTTTTAAGATGTAGCCACCTTTAGCAATATCAGTAACTTGAGTGCTAGTACGACTTAGCGCTGGTAAACCTTGGCGAGAGAATATTAATGATGTTGGCGCTTTTTGGCGATCAACTGCGTTTTTCCATGCTACCGCTGATTCGGTTGCATCAGCAGGGCGCCATGTCACCATATTTGGTGTTGTACGCAAATTAGTTAATTGCTCAATGGGTTGATGCGTTGGACCATCTTCACCTTGACCAATTGAATCATGGGTATAAACAAAAATGTTTTGAATACCCATTAATGCTGACATACGTACCGCGTTACGTGCGTATTCCATAAACATCATGAACGTAGCGCCGTAGTTAATAAAGCCACCGTGCAATGAAATACCGTTCATAATACCGCTCATACCGAATTCACGTACACCGTAAAAAATGTAGTTACCGGCAGCATCATCTTGAATACCTTTTGAACCAGACCAAAGCGTTAAGTTTGAACCAGCTAAATCGGCTGAGCCCCCCAATAATTCTGGTAACATAGCACCAAATACTTCAATAGTATTTTGTGAAGCTTTACGAGAAGCAACATTTTCAGCTTTTTCCTGACATTCTTGAATGTAAGCATTAGCTTTTGCTTCAAACTCTGCTGGTAACTCACCTTTAATTACACGACGTTCATACTCAGCAGCTAATTCAGGATGAGCTGCTTGGTAAGCGGCAAATTTATCATTCCAGCTTGCTTGCTCTGTAGCGCCCTTTTCTTTTTGATCCCAATCAGCGTAAATATCAGCAGGGATCTCAAAAGGTGCATGTGACCAACCTAACTTTTCTCGTGTTGCAGCAATCTCTTCATTACCTAAAGGTGCACCGTGACAATCGTGCGTGCCTTCTTTGTTCGGAGAACCAAAACCGATAATGGTTTTACAACAAATCATGGAAGGTTTATCAGTGACTGACTTAGCTGCAGCTATAGCGGCTGCGATAGCCTCTGAATCATGACCGTCAACGCTAACTACGTGCCAACCGTATGCTTCAAAGCGAGCAGGGGTGTCGTCAGTAAACCAACCTTCAACTTCACCATCAATTGAAATACCGTTGTCATCCCAAAATGCAATTAGCTTACCTAAACCTAAGGTACCGGCTAATGAACAGGCTTCATGTGAAATACCTTCCATTAAACAACCATCACCTAAAAATACATAAGTGTGGTGATCTACAATGTCTGTCTCTTATACACATCTGACGCTGCCGACGACTCCTTACGTGTAG
>OJBZ01000975.1_pt1 | contig 11671 bp, 8 predicted proteins | sample 1591671 | NCBI WGS metagenome assembly OJBZ01 (sample SAMN05416850, study PRJEB24817) | seawater metagenome | isolation source: Sea water | place: Canada:Atlantic | collected 2013-07
CAACTAAATAACGAATAAACGGTTTTTTTTGTTGGATAAAATCTACACTAATATTCTCTGCTTTGTCGCTAGGCACAACGTTTTGCTTAGTTAAGGCAGAGAGTAAGCTTGATTGTTGGTGAAGTCCTTTCATAGATCTCTTAATAAAGTGTACGAATAGCCATTAATTTAAGTGTAACTATTTTAATAATGAAAAACAAAAAAATTACAATATTGTAACTCTAAAAAAAAAGCTCCGTTAGGAGCTTTTTAATTATAAGTTATCAACTTATAAAATTAACAAAGACCTGCACCAGCACAAGAACCAGTAGTGTTATCCCAACTGATTGTGTTAATTCCATTGGCATTGTTACGAGCGCCTAATAAAATAAAAGTTACAGCGTCACCGCTGTCATCCAGCATTGTTGAAGTAACAGTTACACTTGGTGCAGCAGCTGTGCCAGCAATTGCCACTGAAGTAACAATATCTGATCTTGCCCAACCATTATCTGCACCATTATTACCATCTTCTACTTGATGACAAGCTGCAGCGTTAGTCGTTTGTATACAAAGCTCAATCGCTGTTTTAGCTGGCGTAGCCGCCAATACAACTTCAGAGAATTCTGCACGCGCTGCATAAGTTTGATAAGCAGGCAACGCTACCGCTGCCAAAATACCGATAATCGCAACAACGATCATCAATTCAATTAAAGTAAAACCTTTCGCTATTTTCATTGTATTTAGTTTTTTCATTTTAAGTATTCCATACATAATTACAGGGGCTGAATTGATACTGCGACAAAATTTGCCAAATGTAAAACATTGTTACCATATTTTTTAATTTTTTTTGGGTTTTAGCTGTTTTTAACGCTTAATTGCTAAAATTTATGGTGTTTAACAAGATTTTAACTTCAAAGCATAAGATTTTATATAGTGAAAATTAGGAGGTTTTAGGGCTTAATTTTAAAAAATTCAATTGTTATATGATTAGGTTGTGAGATTTAGATTAAAAATAAAGCAGACTTTTGTTTTTTTTAAAGCCTGCTTTATGTTTAATAACAATTCATCATTAAGTTAGTTAACAAAGTTATCCATTAAACAAAGCGCATTGAAAGATCGACTGCTTGCACATGTTTTGTTAAAGCGCCAACCGAGATAAAATCTACCCCTGATTTCGCGTAATCTTTAAGTGTGGCTAAAGTCATGTTGCCAGAAACTTCTAATTTTGTATTACCGGCAGATATTTCTGCTGTTAGCTTAACCGCTTGTTCGATCATTTGGGTACTAAAGTTATCGAGCATAATAATGTCAGCACCAGCGTTTAACGCCTGAGTTAATTCATTGATACTTTCTACTTCAACCTCTACGGTTTTATCTGCATGATTAATACGAGCGGTGCTAATGGCTTGTTCAATGGAACCACAAGCCGCAATGTGGTTTTCTTTAATTAAGAAGGCGTCAAACAAACCAATTCTATGATTAACACCGCCACCACAAGTAACCGCGTATTTTTGTGCGCTACGAAGGCCTGGTAGAGTTTTACGGGTATCAAGTAATTTGGTTGTAGTACCTTCAAGGTGTTTAACGTACGAGCTAGTAATGGTTGCCGTACCTGAAAGACTTTGTAAAAAGTTTAATGCGGTACGCTCGCCGGTTAATAAAATACGTGCATTGCCGGATAATTCAAATAATGTGGTATTGGCGGTAACGTGTTGTCCGTCGTTTACAAACCAAGTGATTTTGGTGTTGCTGTTGTAAATGCTATCAAGCTGTTTAAACACTTCATTAACCCAAGCAACACCACATATAACACATTCGTCACGGCTGATAATGTTGGCGACTGCTTGATTTTCTGCAGGAATTAGCTCAGCAGTAATATCGCTGCTATTGGCGAGTTCGTTATAGTCGTTTACACCTAAGTCTTCACATAATGCCCAAGTAACGGTTTTGGTGATATCGTTTAATAATGATGCTGGTAACATTTAATACTGCTCTCGTAAAATTAGTTGTTTTCCGGTTTGGCTAAATTCTACTCTTTTTAGGGCGCTCATGCCCAACAGAATTTCATCAGCCGCCATACTCGGGTTGATATTCGCCGGAACATTATACAGATAGATATTGCCAATGCGTAATTCATTTATTTGGGTTTGATAAACCGTAATTGTGCCATTTGCGGTTTGAACGCGCATTTGGCCTTGCGGCTCTAAAGATAAGTTTTTTGCGATATGCGCTGGAATTGAAACATGCGTAGCACCAGTATCAAGCAAAAAGGTAACTTGCGAACCGTTAATCGTGCCATTAGTAATATAATGGCCTTGGCGGTTTTGTTGCAAGGTAACCGCGGCTTTACCATTGGCTTGTAATAAAAGTTGCGGCGTTTCGTTTGGGTTATATTGCTGGTCTAACACATCTTGAAAAACAAACACTAATAATGCAATGCCGATAATCCAAGCTATCCAGACAAAGCTTTTGCCAAAATTTGTTGAAGTGTTACTTTTAGTCATATACGCCCAATAATTAGATTAATATATTTTCTTGTTCTGATGATAACTTTACTATGTAATAGTGCTTTGATAAACAAGGTGTGAAGTATTGTATGTCATTTCTGCAAAATAATGAGCAAAGTAGCCCTGAACTGCGCATTAAGGCGGGTTGGTTAAATAGCGCTGAAATTCAGCGTTCTAGTCATTTTGAGCCTCGAGCTAAAAATGAAGCTATAAACCTGTTGGTTGTGCATAATATTTCCCTACCTCCGGGGCAGTTTGGTGGTGGTCACATTACCAACTTTTTTCTCGGCAAGTTAGATCCCAACATTGATCCTTATTTTGAGGATATATATAACATTCGTGTTTCTGCGCACTGCCTAATTAAACGTGATGGTCATATTGTTCAATATGTTTCGTTCAATGATAAAGCATGGCATGCGGGTGTTTCAGTTTACCAAGGTCGAGAAAAATGTAATGACTTTTCTATTGGTATTGAGCTAGAAGGTACAGACGATATTCCTTATACTAAAGCACAATACCAACAACTCAGTAATTTAAGCCAATGTTTGATTACTACGTATCCGGCACTAAAAAATAATATTGTTGGACATAGCGACATAGCACCAGGTAGAAAAACAGATCCCGGTGAAGCCTTTGATTGGCAACATTTTCAAACGTTACTAGATACAAAAAAGCTTTAAGCTTTAAGTTTTGAGCTATCAGTAAAAGATAAAGCTATAAGCTGTCAGTTACGATCTGTCAGTAAGAGATAGAGCTATAAGCTGTCAGTTTTGAGCTGTCAGTAAGAGATAGAGCTATAAGCTGTCAGTAAAAGAATGAGGGAAAGCTATCGAAAAGAAATATCAGTGAGACAAATGATATTAGAGCGTTGGCAATAACTTAAAACTGACAGCTTACAGCTAAATTCTTCCAGCTTCACTACAATAACTTTAATACATATGGATAATTACAAATGAGCTTAATTAGTTTATTAATTGCTTTAGCTGCCGAACGTTACTTATCTTCAAGTGCGTGGCAGTTTTCTACTTTATATCAGCGATATATGGCGCTAATTAAGCGCACAAAGTTACTTGCTGATTTTAAAAACTCTACACTGCAAAGTTATGCGGTTATTTTTATTCCAGTGATCGCTTGTTATTTTTTACTTGAGCAAATTGATAACGCCTTGCTCTATCTAATAGCTTCAACACTCATATTAATTGTTTGTTTTGGTTGTATGAAAACCCGTGACGCTTATAAAAGTTATTTAGTTTCAGCGCTTAAAGGCGAGTTAACCAGTTGTGAGCTGCAGCAGCTGCAATTACAGCAAGATAAAAACATTGCCAGTATGGGCTTTGGTCAAACAATGGTTTGGTTAAATTATCGTTATTTTATCGCCGTTATGTTGTTTTTTGTATTATTTGGTCCGGCAGGCGCACTTTTTTATCGCTTACTTACCACGGTAAATGAATGTGCAAATGATCAAGAAACTAGTGAAGTTAATAAAGCAGATGAAAGCGTTGAAACTAACGAAAATGCGCAAGATAACAAAAGCAGACAAGAAGTTTGCCAAAATAATCAGCAGTTATTGTTTTGGGTAGATTGGTTGCCAGTAAGGTTAGTTGCTTTTGGTTACATGTTTGTTGGCCACTTTTCTAAAGCTATGCCGGTATGGCTTGAAAACTTATTTGAATTTGAAAAGCCACCAAGCAAAGTCTTAATAGCTGTTGCGCAAATGTCTGAAGACTTTATGGTCGATGCCGGTGACTGCACCGCTGAGCCTTGCTTATTGGTTAAATTAGCCAAGCGTACCTTATTATTATTTTTAGTGATTATTGCTGTGCTTATATTAACAGGCATACTCTCGTAAGACCTGCTTATGTTTTTGGCTGATAGTTTTTGTATCAGCCAAAACTACTACCAACACCTATTCGTTTATACTTCCTAATTCAAAATACCTAGATTTATTTTAACCTGAACGCTAGATAATGAGTGCTTATCCAGCGTTCAGTTTTTTTAATCATTAGATCACTCAGCGGCTATTGTTAGTGTTGGGTATGCTATCTCATGGTGTTATCCCAATCGAAATAAATAATCGATCATTTTAAGGCGGTTTACATCGTCAATAACTTATTACATTTGGTATTAATGCAAAAGCACCGCAATAATAATTTTTCATAAAAACCTGAAAAATCAGTGTGTATATTTACTCATTGATTTCGTTATTTTTATTTTATTAGTTTTGCAGTTTATACCTACGGTTAATGACTTTTTTGATTGTTGATATATTATCCACTGTATTTACAACAGCGACTGTATTTGATACATTACATCTCAATTAATCTAATGGTAAGACCAATTTACCATGTGATTTCGAAATTGAGTTAATGAATTTAGATACGTTTTATCTGAATAATTAAGGGTTATGAATGTCGATTCCGACTATTGAAAAACCGGTTAAGCAAGCAAAGCTGTCAGATATAATTCTGGCGCAGCTTGAGACAATGATCCTTGAAGGTAGCTTAAAACCGGGCCAAAAATTACCAGCCGAGCGCGAACTAGCAAAACAGTTTGACGTTTCTCGACCTTCATTGCGCGAAGCCATTCAAAAGTTAGAAGCTAAAAGTTTAGTTACCCGTCGCCAAGGTGGCGGTACCTTTGTCAGCGAGAAAGTGTTAAGCGGGTTCTCTGATCCATTATTTGCCCTAATGGCAAACAATAAAGAATCGCAATTTGATTTATTAGAATTTCGTCATGGCATTGAAGGCATGTCAGCTTATTATGCAGCTATGCGAGGCACTCAAGCCGATTTTGATGAAATTCAACGCAAACATGACAATATAGGCACAGCGCAACTTGAAGATAGTTATCGCCTTGAAGCTGAAGCTGTGTTTGAGTTTTACATTGCAATATGTGGTGCCAGTCATAATGCGGTTATTTTACATTTAGCTACCAGTATGGCGCCATTGTTGATTGATAACATTGAGAAAAATTTAACAACTTTAGCTAAGCGACCTGACGTGTTTAGCAGAATATCTGACTACCGTACGCGTTTAATGAGTGCGATTGTTAGTGGTAAACCCCAAGCGGCTTGGGGAGCTAGCCATCGACATTTAGCGTTTATTGAAGAAGTGCTATTAAAAATGTCGCAGGAAAATAGCCGCATGGAGCGGTCAATAAGAAGAATGAAAAGAGCAAGAATGGATACTTAATTAAAGATGAAAGTGGCTCAATATGCCCTGTAATAATTTAAAAAAGTATTTAAGAGATAAGAAACAATACGAATTAAGGTTATCTGCTTAAAATCAGCTATCTTTAAACAATTAAATTTACTTAACAAATAACAATATGGAGACTAAGTAATTATGTCTGAGCTCCCAAATCAAGATATTGATTCAATGGAAACCCAAGAATGGTTGGAATCAATGGAGTCTGTGTTAGAAAATGAAGGCCCTGAACGCGCTCATTTTTTACTTGAAAAGTTAATCGATAGAGCCCGTCGTAGCGGTACACATTTACCATTTGACGCCAAAACTGCTTATGTAAATACTATTCCACCAGGGTTAGAGCCGCATATGCCAGCTGACCAAACAATTGAAGCGCGTGTTCGTGCTGCTATTCGTTGGAATGCTTTAGTATTGGTTTTACGCGCTTCTAAAAAAGATTTAGAGCTTGGTGGTCACATTGGTAGTTTTGCCTCTTCTGCTATGTTGTACGATGTAGGTTTTAATCACTTCTTTAGAGCGGCGTCTGATAAAGACGGTGGCGATTTTATTTTCGCTCAAGGTCATATTTCTCCAGGTATTTATTCACGTGCTTTCTTAGAAGGGCGTTTAACTGAAGACCAAATGAATAACTTCCGCCAAGAATGTGATGGTAAAGGTTTGTCTTCATACCCTCATCCACATTTAATGCCAGACTTTTGGCAGTTCCCAACGGTTTCAATGGGTTTAGGTCCATTACAAGCTATTTACACTGCCCGTTTCCTTAAGTACTTAACTGATCGTGGTATTAAAGACTGCTCTGAGCAACGTGTTTACTGTTTCTTAGGTGATGGTGAAACTGATGAGCCAGAATCATTAGGTGCTATTGGTTTAGCAACACGTGAAGGTTTAGATAACTTAACATTTGTTATTAACTGTAATTTACAGCGTTTAGATGGTCCTGTTCGTGGTAACGGTAAAATTATTCAAGAACTTGAAGGTACATTCCGTGGCGCAGGCTGGGAAGTCGTTAAAGTTATTTGGGGTTCTTACTGGGATGCACTTATTGCCCGTGACACCTCAGGTAAATTATTGCAACTAATGAGCGAAACTGTTGATGGTGAATACCAGAACTGTAAAGCTAAAGGTGGCAAATATACGCGCGAAAACTTCTTCAATAAGTACCCTGAAACAGCGGCACTAGTGGCTAATATGTCAGATGAAGATATTTATCGCTTAAACCGTGGTGGCCATGATCCTGTTAAAGTTTACGCGGCATACAAACGCGCAATGGAAACAAAAGGTCGTCCAACCGTTATTTTAGCGAAAACCGTTAAAGGTTTTGGTTTAGGTGCATCAGGTGAAGCATTAAATATTGCACATAACGTTAAGAAAATGGACGTTGATTCACTTAAGCATTACCGTGACCGTTTTAACATTCCGGTAAGTGATAACGATATTGCTGACCTTCCTTTCTTCAAATTCCCAGAAGATAGCGAAGAATACAAATACATGAAAGCGCGTCGTGAAGCCTTAGGTGGTTCATTACCAGCACGCCGTGTACAAGCAGAAGAGTCGCTTGATATTCCAGCATTAAAAATATTTGATCCGATTTTAAAAGGCTCAGGTGAGCGTGAAGTATCATCAACAATGACTTTTGTTCGTGTACTTAATAGCTTATTAAAAGACAAAAAAATCGGTAAGCGTATTGTGCCAATTATTCCTGACGAAGCACGTACGTTTGGTATGGAAGGTTTATTCCGCCAAGTAGGTATTTATGCTAGCGAAGGGCAAAAATACGTACCACAAGATGCTGACCAAGTTGCTTATTACCGTGAAGACAAAAAAGGCCAGGTACTACAAGAAGGTATTAACGAATTAGGTGCTATGGCGTCTTGGGTTGCTTCTGGTACGTCTTACTCAACATGTAATGCCACGACAATTCCATTCTACATTTACTACTCAATGTTTGGTTTCCAACGTGTTGGTGATTTAGCATGGGCTGCTGGCGATAGCCAAGCGCGTGGTTTCTTATTAGGTGCAACAGCCGGTAGAACAACACTAAATGGTGAAGGTTTGCAGCATCAAGATGGTCATTCACATGTACAAGCAGGTTTAATTCCTAACTGTGTTACTTATGATCCAACTTACGGTTATGAAATTGCAGTTATCGTACGTGAAGGGTTACGTCGCATGTATGAAGAAAATGAAAATATATTCTTCTACTTAACGTTAATGAATGAAAACTATCAACACCCGGCTATACCAGAAAACAAAACAATTGAAGATGAAATCATTAAAGGTATTTACCAACTTGAGCGCGTTGAAGCTAAAAAAGCGAAAGCGAATGTTCAATTAATGGGGTCAGGTACAATTTTACAAAAAGTACGTGAAGCAGCACAAATATTGTCAGCTGATTACGGTGTTTCAAGTGATGTATATTCTGTTACTTCATTCAACGAATTGGCACGCGAAGGTCAAGAAGTAACACGTTGGAACATGCTACACCCTGAAAGCAAGCAAAAAACTGCTTATATTTCTAAGGTAATTACAGCTGATAATGGCCCAGCAATTGCGGCAACAGATTATGTTAAAAACTATTCTGACCAAGTACGTGCCTACATTGATACTGAGTATCGTGTATTAGGTACTGACGGTTTTGGTCGCAGTGATAGTCGCGATAATTTACGTCAACATTTCGAAGTAGACCAAAACTACATTGTTGTAGCTGCTCTTTTTGAATTGGCAAATCGTGGTGATATTAAACGTACTGTCGTAAGTGAAGCAATTAAACGCTTTAACATTAATGCTGACAAACTTAATCCGCTTTACGCGTAATTAAGTCGAGATAAGGAATTAAGAAATGTCTGATATTGAAAAAATTCTAGTCCCAGATGTCGGTGGCGATGAAGTAGAAGTTATCGAAATATGCTTTGCAGTTGGTGATAGTTTAGAAGCCGACGAAGGTATTATTACTGTTGAAACAGATAAAGCCTCAATGGATATTCCTGCACCATTTGCAGGTGAACTTGTGGCGCTTTCTGTGAAAGTTGGTGACAAAATTAAAGAAGGCGATGTTATTGCTGAAATGAAAGGGGCTGCAACAAGCAGTGCCGATGAAGCACCAAAAGAAGCAGAGCCAGAGCAAAAATCTGAACCAAAAGCAGAACAAGCTGAAGCGCCTGCTGAAGAAAAAGCACCGGCAGCTGCAACAAGTAGTGAAGTTATCGAAATTGCGGTACCTGATATTGGTGAAGATGGCGAAGTTGACGTAATTGAAGTGCTAGTGGCTGCTGGCGATGTAATTGAAGCTGAAGATGGCTTGATTACACTAGAAACTGATAAAGCCACTATGGACGTGCCTTCACCGCACGCCGGAACGGTAAAAGAAGTTTTCATTAGTACCGGTGATAAAGTTAAGCAAGGCTCAATTGTTATTAAGCTTGAAACTTCATCAGGTGCGCCTGCTGAAACAAGCTCAACGGCAGAAGCTCCAGCAGAAACACCAGCTCCTGCTGCTGAAAAATCAGCGCCTGCTGCTAGCAGTGAAGTTATCGATATTGCTGTTCCAGATATTGGTGAAGAGGGTGAAGTTGATGTCATCGACGTACTCGTTGCTGTTGGTGATGTAATTGAGGCGGAAGACGGTTTAATTACTTTAGAAACCGACAAAGCAACAATGGATGTACCTTCGTCACATGCTGGCACGGTAAAAGAAGTGTTGATCAGCACGGGTGATAAAGTTAAACAGGGCTCTATTGTTATTAAGCTTGAAACTTCGTCGGGCGCACCTGCACAAGAAGCTCAAGCAGCTCCTGCTCCAGCGGCTAAAACAGCCACGGTTGCAACGCCAGCACCTTCAGCTAAAAAAGCAGCGCCTGTACCGCACCACCCACAAATGGGCTTAACTAATGCGAGTGCTATTTACACATCACCTTCTATTCGTCGGTTGGCGCGTGAGTTTGGTGTTGATTTAACTTTAGTTAAAGGTTCTGGACGTAAAGGCCGTATTTTAAAAGAAGATGTTCAGTCATATGTTAAATATGAATTGTCACGTCCGAAAGCTAATGCAGGTAGTTCAGTAGCGTCAGGTGAAGGTGGTTTACAAGTTGTTAGTGCTAAGCAAATCGATTTCTCTAAGTTTGGTGAAATTGAAACAAAAGCATTAACCCGTATTCAGAAAATATCGGGACCATTTTTACATCGTAACTGGGTAACTATTCCACATGTTACGCAGTTTGATGAAGCGGATATTACGAATGTTGAAGCCTTTCGCAAAGAGCAAAATGTTATTTGTGAAAAGCAAAAGCTTGGCTTTAAAATTACCCCTCTTGTGTTTATTTTAAAAGCCGCAGCAGATGCCTTGCGCACCTTCCCTGTGTTTAACTCTAGCTTGAGTGAAGACGGTGAAAGCTTAATTCTTAAAAAGTATATTCACATTGGTGTTGCTGTTGATACACCGAATGGTTTAGTTGTGCCAGTAGTACGTGATGTTGATCAAAAAGGTATTCACCAGTTATCACGTGAATTACTTGAGATCAGTGTTAAAGCACGAGATGGCAAGCTAAAAGCAAGTGACATGCAAGGCGGTTGTTTTACTATTTCAAGCCTTGGTGGTATTGGCGGTACGGCATTTACGCCGATTGTTAATGCACCTGAAGTAGCTATTTTAGGTGTTTCTAAATCAGAAATGAAACCTAAGTGGAATGGTAAAGACTTTGAGCCTAAGCTAATGTTGCCATTATCTATGTCTTACGACCATCGTGTAATTGACGGTGCGCTAGCGGCACGCTTTACTGTGCACCTAGCAGGCGTTATGAGTGATATAAGAAAATTAATTTTATAGTGCTGCTATACAGCATTTAAAATTAGGCATTGATATGAAACAATAAGTTGGCAGAATGAAATAACCGTTGAATTATTTCATTTTTGCCAACGTTTCATCAATAATTGCGGATTAAAGATAGCGATCCTTGTACGCTTTAAGTAAAATTGCGGCAAGTAAATATCGAAAGTGCTAAAAATATTAATTGTTTACACCTTTAATAAACGTTTGGCAAATACAAGCTGGCATAACCAGCACTTAACACATTAATTTTGAGGTTAGCATGAGCAACGAGATTAAAACTCAAGTAGTCGTTTTAGGGTCAGGCCCTGGTGGTTATTCAGCAGCATTTCGCGCAGCAGATTTAGGCCTAGATGTTGTATTAGTAGAAAAATACGACAGTTTAGGTGGTGTATGTTTAAACGTAGGTTGTATTCCTTCAAAAGCATTACTTCATATTGCTAAAGTAATTGATGATGCTAAAGATATGGCAGCACACGGTGTTACTTTTGGCCAACCTGAGATTGATTTAGAAAAAATTCGTCAATGGAAAGACAAAGACGTAGTAGGTAAGCTTACGCAAGGTGTTGGCGGTATGGCCAAAATGCGTAAAGTTAAAACGGTAACAGGCTACGGTAAATTTACTTCAGACAAAACGATTGAAGTAGAAGGCAAAGACGGCAACACAACAATTACTTTTGAGAATGCTATTATTTCATGTGGCTCTTCTGTTGTTGACTTACCATTTATTCCTAATGATGACCCACGTGTTATTGATTCAACTGGCGCACTAGAACTTAAAGATGTTCCTGCAGAAATGCTAGTTTTAGGTGGCGGTATCATAGGTTTAGAAATGGGCACAGTATATAGCTCATTAGGCTCTAAAGTTTCAGTTGTAGAATTTGCTGACCAACTAGTGCCAGCTGCTGATGCAGATATTGTTAAAATTTATACAAAATACAACAAGCCACGTTTCGAATCAGTCATGTTATCAACTAAAGTTGTTGCTGTAGATGCGAAAGACGATGGTTTATACGTAACTTTCGAAGGCAAAAATGCACCAGAAGGCCAAGTACGTTACGACAAAATTTTAGTTGCTGTAGGGCGTAAGCCAAACGGTCACTTAGTTGCTGCTGATAAAGCTGGCGTAAATGTTGATGAGCGTGGTTTCATCAATG
>OJBZ01000981.1_pt1 | contig 11601 bp, 7 predicted proteins | sample 1591671 | NCBI WGS metagenome assembly OJBZ01 (sample SAMN05416850, study PRJEB24817) | seawater metagenome | isolation source: Sea water | place: Canada:Atlantic | collected 2013-07
GTTTAAGCCCTTTTAAACTCTCGCTGAGTCATCACTTATTAACGTGGAATGGTATCAAAGCTGACGAATGCTAACCCTGAGCACTGCGTGGTATGAGCACCAGTAACCGGGCGCTCGCTGAAAATGAGTAGCGGTTGAAAATGAGCGCTCACAAAATGTAAAACACCCCATTACCGATACAAGGTAAATGGGGTGTGCTATTCGCCTATGGCGTATTTTATTGGCGTCTTATATTGACTTAGAGGGCTGCTGCTAAGCGCGTTCCTTGATCTATAGCGCGTTTCGCGTCAAGCTCAACTGCCACATCGGCCCCACCAATCAAATGATGGGGTTTCGTTAAGCCCTCGACCAGTTCACGCAGTGGCTCTTGCCCTGCGCAAATAATGACATTGTCTACATCCAGAACCTGCACTTCGTCATTGACCTTAATATGAATACCTTGGTCGTCAATTTTGAGGTACTCACAGCCGGCAATCATACTTACCCCTTTACTGAGTAACCCAGCGCGATGAGCCCAACCAGTGGTTTTACCTAAACCGGCCCCAACTTTGGTTGTTTTACGTTGTAGCAAGAATATTTCTCGTGGAGAAGGTGCAGGTTGTGGTTTAACCCCTTCAATACCGCCCCGAGAAGAAAAGGTCATGTCGATGCCCCACTCTTTCATAAAGGCAGGAATATTCAAACTGGTTGATTCACCAGAATGTGATAGAAACTCCGATACATCAAAGCCGATACCACCAGCACCAATTACAGCGACCTTTTTACCCACTGGTTTATGCTCTTTTATAACCTCAATGTAAGTCATCACTTTAGCATGATCGATGCCTTCAATCGGTGGAGTACGAGGCTCAATACCTGTGGCGACAATCACGTCATCAAAGTCACTGTCATTTAAGTCGCTGGCCGTCACACGCGTATTAAGCTTGACGGTCACCTTGTGTAATTCAAGTTGGCGCTTGAAGTAACGGATTGTCTCGTAAAACTCTTCTTTACCCGGCACTTGCTTAGCAATATTAAACTGCCCGCCAAGTTCGTCTGCAGAATCAAACAAAGTCACCTTGTGCCCGCGCTCAGCAGCCGTTTTCGCAGCAGCAAGACCGGCAGGGCCACCACCGATAACAGCAATATTTTTAGGTGTTTGTGTTGGCAAAATACTCAGTTCAGTTTCATGACAGGCTCTTGGGTTAACCAAACAACTGGTCATCTTGCCCTCGAATACGTGATCCAAACAGGCTTGGTTGCAGCCTATACAGGTGTTGATTTCATCAGAACGGTTCTCAATGGCTTTGAGCACAAAATCAGGGTCAGCCAAGAATGGACGTGCCATAGAGACCATATCTGCATCGCCGCGCGCAAGAACTTGCTCTGCCACCTCAGGGGTGTTAATTCGATTCGAGGTGATAACCGGAATCGACAACGACTCGCGAAACTTCGCCGTAACCCAAGTAAACGCCGCTCGAGGTACCTTAGTCGCTATGGTAGGAATACGCGCTTCATGCCAGCCGATGCCGGTATTGATAATGGTAGCTCCGGCTTTTTCAATAAGTTTACCTAGCTCAACGACTTCCTCATAAGTAGAACCGCCTTCTACCAAGTCCAGCATAGACAGACGATAAATAATAATGAATTTATCCCCTACGGCTTCACGTACCCGGCGTACAACCTCTAAGGGCAACTTAATACGATTTTCGTAACTGCCGCCCCACTGATCGTCACGCTGGTTGGTGCGCGCCGCGATAAATTGATTTAAGAAATAGCCTTCTGAGCCCATGATTTCCACACCATCGTAACCCGCTTTTTGCGCTTGCGTAGAGGTGAAAATGAAATCTTCTATTTGTTTCTCAATGCCATCGTCATCCAGGGCTTTGGGCTTAAATGGGTTGATAGGCGCCTGTACCGCAGAAGGTGCCACCAAATTAGGGTTGTAGGCGTAACGTCCTGTATGCAAAATTTGCATACAGATTTTGCCACCCTCGTTATGCACCGCATCAGTGATCATCTTATGTTGCGCCACTTCTTTATCATTGCTCAGGCGTTTGGTGTGCTGATGTGTCGCACCTTCATCATTCGGGCCAATGCCTCCTGTTACGATAAGGCCAACCCCGCCTCTGGCACGTTCAGCAAAAAATTTTGCCATACGCTCGTGACCATTCGGTGCTTCTTCAAGCCCAGTGTGCATCGAGCCCATCAGTACGCGGTTTTTCAATTTGGTAAAGCCTAAATCTAAAGGTTTAAGCAAATTTGGATAAACACTAGCGCCTGCTGTATTTACTGTAGATGTTGTCATTTTTCGGTCCTATTTGTTCTGTGCCAGCGTTTATTTACGCTGCATACCACTAATGTTTTTATGTAATTCTTCGTATACGGGTTTACGTCGCTCTTTGGCAGCCCCCATGGCTTCTTGAATATCAGGCATTTGAAACATACCGGTTTGCCACGTGGCCATATAGTTAAGGGCATCTGCTACTGTGTGGTCACGTGTGTAGTTAATCATTTCCTTACACCCAGCCACGGCCAGCGGTGAATGACCTGCAATTTGTGCAGCAATTTTCATTACACCTGCCAGTAAGCTTTCTTGGTCGTCAAAAACTTGATTGACTAAGCCAGACTCTTTCGCTTCTTGAGCTCCCATATTGCGCCCGGTATATGCAAGCTCGCGTACCAGCCCTTGAGGAATAAGATGTGGCAATCGCTGTAGCGTACCTACATCGGCAGTCATGCCGATTTCAGTTTCTTTGATGGTGAAAAAAGTATCTTGTGTGCAATAGCGACTGTCAGCTGCGCAAACCATGTCTACGGCACCACCAATCACCCCGCCCTGCATGGCGACCAACACTGGCATACGCACTGATTCAAGCGCATTAAAACTGTCTTGTAACTCAAGCACCATGCGGCGCATGCGCTCAGCGCGACGGCCAGGTTCACCAACAAAATCTTGGCCCATTTGAGTGAAAACAGACAAGTCCATGCCAGCACTGAAATGTTTACCTTGAGACGAAATAACGATAACGCGAGCAGCGGATTGCTCATCGATTTTGCGCACTGTGGCTGGCAATTCATGCCAAAAGATAGGGATCATGCTATTTAACGCTTCAGGGCGTGATAGCTGGATATGAGCAATATGCTGGTCAATGCTAACACTCAAGGTTTCCAGCTTTGAAAAATCTAAATCAGACACGTTATTCTCCATTTTACGGATTTTAGGTTGCTAATTAGCGTGTTTTCTCGTGAAAAACGATTTCACGCCTATCAGCCAGTTAAACTAGACAACGTCAAGATAAAGTCTTATTTTGACGCTGTCAAGATATGTGGTAAATTCTCAACTATGCAAAATACATCATCTAAAAAAACGGTTTCTGGCAAAGGCAGTTACCATCACGGCGATCTTCGTTCTAGCTTGCTTGAAGCGGCGAAAGCCATGCTCAGCGATGGCGGCATTGAAGGCCTGTCGTTGCGAAAATTGGCCGACCGTGTGGGCGTGTCGCGAACGGCGCCTTATCACCATTTCAAAGATAAAAATGAGTTGCTGTGTGCCATTGCCCAAGAAGGCTTTGACCATTGGCACAGCAATGCAGAGCGAATATTGGCGCAAACCGGCATTAGTGCTCGGGATAAATATCATCAGTTTTTTCAAAGCTACATTGGCTATGCCGCTGAAAATCCCGAAATGTACGACTTGATGTTTGGCCGCACCATTTGGAAACAAAATAGTGCAACCACGGCCCTGCGTGATATCGCTTATCCGAGTTTTCAACGACAAGTGGAAATGACCAAAAAGTGGCAAGAGCAGGGCCTGATGTCATCCGATGAAGACACCCTAAGATTGGCCCAAGTCACTTGGGGCACTATGCACGGGATCGCGCGCTTACTCATCGACGGAATATACGCCGATCGCAGCCATATCGAAGAAATGTGCACCTGTGCCGTCAACTTGTTTATTCGCGAGCCAGCTTAAACATAAGCGGCTCGTAAGCGTTGTTTGAATATTTTACCGCTGTCTTCTCTGGGCAACTGGTTATGTATGTCCAGCTTTTTGGGCCATTTGAAACGCCCGAGTTTTCCATCTAGAAAGGCGTGAACTTGTTCAATATCGAGATAACTGTCAGGTGCGCATTGCACCGCTAAAACAATCATTTCGCCGAATTCAGCATGGGGAACGCCAAAAACCGCGCAATCCTCGATTTGCGGCATATGTATGAGTAGCGCTTCAATTTCCGCAGGAAAAATATTCGCCCCGCCAGAAATGATCATGTCTTTTTTGCGATCATTGATATACAGGTAATCTTCATCATCTAAATACCCCATATCACCGAGAGTCGTGTAATTTTGGTAGTGCAATCCATCGAGCGTCCCCTGGGTGTTGGTGTACTTAAACGGCCCAAACATGGGTAGATTCACATAGATTGAGCCCGTTTCGCCGGTGGGCAATGGTTGCATATCGTCATCTAGGATAATGATTGAACCACCAGGGATCGCCTTGCCGACCGAGCCCGGTTTGCTGGCCGCTTCTGGTGAGGAAATCAAGGTCATAAACCCTAACTCACTGGCCCCATAGGATTCATAAAAAATCGGCCCAAACCAATCGATCATGCCTTTTTTCACTTCTACCGGCCAAGCCGACCCCGTCGAGAGTGCATAGCGTAGACTTGAAACATCATATTGTTCACGTACGTTTTGCGGCAATTTCAGTAAACGCACCATCATGGTCGGTACTATATATGTGTGGGTAATTTGGTATTTCTGCACATCGGCCAAAAACTGCTCTGGCTCAAACTTAGGCTCTAGGTATACCTCAATATTACCAGCCGCTAAGCAACACAAAGTCAGAGCGTGAGGCGCACTGTGGTATAGCGGCGCGGCATTATAAAACCGATCACCTTTATCGAGTTGCATCAGTGCCTTAGCAAGGCCAGCAAACACGATGTAAGGATCAGGCCTTTGTTCATCGTATTCACGTTTTATCCCTTTAGGCCGCCCAGTGCTGCCTGAGGTATAAGAAAACATCCCCCGAAAACGCTGAGGCTCAGATTGTATAGGCGGCGTAGTCGATAATAGCGTGGCTAGACTTTCATGCTCAAAGGCTGCTGGTATAACACTTTCTTCAGTTTTGTTTGTAGTCTTGGTTTGAGTATAACGAGACAGCACTGCCTGCGGGGTTTTCACACTCACAATAGATAGCTCACGTGGCATTGGCTGGGTAAATTTAGCAAGTAAATCCGTATGACCAATAAGCACCTTCGCACCACTATCAGTCAATATTGGCATCAGCTCGGCTTGGGTTCCGTGCCAGTTCAGCGTGACATAATATGCACCTACATAGCGACAGGCCTCAACGATTTCGTACAAGGTAGTATCGTTGCGCAGCAAAATGGCAATAACATCGCCGGTAGTAACGCCTTTATCACTGAGTAAGCGCGCTATTTTCTTTGCTCGCGTGGTCATATCACTACGATCCACTCGAGTACCGCTTAAATAAAAATGCCCTGCCATATATGCCTCCTGCTTACGCTTTCTTAACAACCATGCGACTGGTTCGAGAATACCTCAAGCCTGTACACAAGGCGTATCAGATTTATAAATGGCGTTCTATTTCGAGAATGAATATCGTGGCCGTCGGGTAAGTTAAGAGGTTGGTAAATGTTAAAGGCTTCTGGTTCGCCCCTATCGCTAACGTAAGGTGCATAGAAGAGCAAGTTGATTGCAGCTTAAAGGGTAATCGGCAGTTATGCGTTAAATGACAGAATCCTAATCCTTATCCATAGTGCCCATGGCACTGAAGATCACGTCAGTTAAAACGGCGAGATCTATGTGGTCTTTGTCGGCAAAGTTAATACACCCCTTTCCCGTTTTTTGTTTTGGATAGCGTTTTTTATAAGGTGCGATATGCGCTAACTGACATGTATAAACAGACAGATAATGTTTTTGATTTGCCACTGAAATCCATCCACTTCCAGCGGTAAAGGTTGGCATTTTATAGCGCACAGTGACAACAGCTTGAGGAGATAACTGCTGAACCAATTCAACCAACTGCGTCAAACGAGCACGCCGTTCTGGTGGCGCGCTATCAATATAGTCAGCTATCTCGCTTGGCAACTCTGGCATGTTCATTCTCCCAGTTATAGATTTCCTGCATTTTTAGAAAAATTTATTTTCGCTACCAAAACGCTAAAACTAAGAATGCGTTTACGTAAACAAGCGCATAAACCACCCTTTTTCTAATTCTTCACGGCATCCTTTGAGTTGAGTCGCATAACGTAATGAACGAGCTTTGACTGTTTTCGCTACTTTTTGAAGCCAACGTTTTTTGCGATAACTCTTCCGTTTATAACCGCCCCACCCCTCGTGATAATTCAAATATTGCAACTCAGCGTCCCACTTTGAAACACCGTTTATTTTATGGGTTTTACTAATGAACCATCCCATGAAGTCCATAGCATCTTCAAAATCTTCTCTACTCGCCCAACCATTCCCTGTTTCACGTTTGTAATCGGCCCACGTGGGTGTTTTGGCTTGAGAATAACCATAAGCACTACTCACTCGCCCCCAGGGGATCAAGCCAAAAAACACATAGTCTTTTGGTGGCAATGCATCCGCTCGAAATGAGCTTTCTTGATACATCATTGCCATAGGCACATGAATAGGAACACCCCATTTATCGGTCATGTCTTCCCCCGCATCAAACCAGTCACGCTTTTCCAGAAATATTTCACAAATATTGCTTATATTTTTTGGCGGTGTGGTAGTGCAACTACAAAGCCACAAGAGCGAGACACACAGGAAGGAATTGCGAAGCCAAGTTGTATTAGTTAACAAATCGCGAGACATACGTCACTCTCGTCAGAAGTTAAAATAAATGTTATTACGATTTTCTACGTATAACACGGGTGAGCAATCTTAACCCGATCGTCACGATGAAGGTAAGCCCGCAAACAAAATTGCCCTAAGATTATTATACACGTACCACGTATACGCACTTTATCGCGTTCCCATTGAACTAAAGTAGAGCACTCTACTCTTAAGCTCTGTGTGTTTTAGTTTATGTGTGTTCCTTATTAGCATTATTGAGATTAGGATTATTGAGCCCAACATTTTGTTGGGCTTTTTTTTGTTCAAATTTTTTGAAATGCGTTTTCGCTATATTGTCAGGTTCAAATGTTTTATGTCGTTAGCGCAAGAGGCTGTGCGCTAACCACTTGTCGACACCCTCTGAATCCGATCGCCATGTTCACATCAAAAAATAAAAGCGCATCCTTATCCCCTCCGCAGACGGCGAGTTTAGTACTACTGACCAAATATTTATAATTTTTGCACTTTTATCTGAACTAAATGAAGAATGTACCGGTCATAAGTAGCGTGTGTTTTAGTTTATGTGTGTTTCCTGATTAAACTATTTAGCCCAGCGTCTTAGCTGGGCTTTTTTTTTACCCCCCAAAAAAAACAAAACACATTTAGTCCCGTGTATTACACTCAACCCCGCTCTTCCCGAAAGCGTATTACATAATATTTGGCGATATAAATGTCTCTATACTCCGCCAATTTAGTACTACCGACCAAAATATTTATATTTTTTGCACTTTTATCTGAACTAAATGAAGAATGTGCCGGTCATAAGTAGCGTGTGTTTTAGTTTATGTGTGTTTCCTAATTAAACTATTTAGCCCAGCTTCTTAGCTGGGCTTTTTTTACCCCAAAAAACACATCTATGCCCTTGTATTACACCCAACCCTTCTGCCCAAAAGCGTATTGCATGATCTTTGGCGACATACATACTCCTATGCTCCTATGCTCCACTCCGCCAATTTCGTACCGATTGATAAATAGTGATATTTTTCTTATTTTATTCTGAACTAAATAGCGAAGATACCGGTCATATTTAGCGTGTGTTTTAGTTTATGTGTGTTCCTGATTAAACTATTTAGCCCAGCTCTTTAGCTGGGCTTTTTTTTACCCTAAAAAAATGCATCTAGGCTCTCGTATTACACTCAACCTCCTGCTACCCAAAAGTGTATTGCATGATCTTTGGCTATATAAATGTCTCTACACTCCGCCAATTTCGTACCAATTGATAAATAATACTGGTTTGTTCACTTTATTTTGAACTAAACATCGAAGGTGCTGGTCATAATTAGCGTGTGTTTTAGTTTATGTGTGTTCCCGATTAAACTATTTAGCCCAGCTCTTTAGCTGGGCTTTTTTTTTACCTGATTTTCATCTAATTCTCATCCTCCTTTTACTCGATTTTTATCCAAAGAACCTCGCATGAAAGATCACATCATAAATTGTCTTTTATCGCAGGGAGGCTTGTACTTAGCTGCTCCGCAGAAAGTGTTCTTCACCCTGCATGATTTTCATACCGATTGATAAATAATGATATTTTTCTCAATTTATTCTGAACTAAATAGCGAAGATGCCGGTCATAATTAGCGTGTGTTTTAGTTTATGTGTGTTCCCGATTAAACTACTTAGCCCAGCTCTTTAGCTGGGCTTTTTTTTGCTTTATTTTCTGATAACGCCAAATGAGAAGTGTATAACAAACACAAAAAAACCGGCCTAAGCCGGTTTAATCGAAGTAACCTAAAAACTAAGCAAATTGATAAGTAAAATAATCACTTAAGAACTGATCAAATCCCACCGTATCTGACTCTTCAATTTGACGCTGATCTTCCAGCGAGCTCATTGCATGCTTGCTCAGCATCTCTGCATCAAAGAATTGATAATCGGTGTCATGTAAACGCGCTTTGTAGCTTGATGCCAACTCTAGCCCCAAAACCCCATTATCCTTATCGTTGGCTAGTAAAATTGCCAATACTTTAGCAGAAGGCGTTTTTTCCGGATCTAGGATCTTTTGCCATTCGTGCTCTACAGCTAAACTATATTCAGGCACGTCTAGGTTACTGTCTAATACTTTAGCTACCTGCCTCATACCGTCAAACACAGTAGCTGCCCATTGGGTCATAGCTATCGTTTCTTCGTCTTTTGTAAGCGTTAATGAAGGGTCACGGCCATGATCGACCACAGCACGTAAATTCATCTCTGTTTCGCGATAAGAATCAGTTGTCATGTCTGGGCTAGGCATAACAACACAGTACACTAAAAATACATCTAAAAAGAAAAACTGATTGCGTTCAATGCCAATATCACTAAATGGGTTCACATCAAGTGCGCGCACTTCAATGTACTCAACACCGCGGGCTTGCAGTGCATCAGTGGGCTTCTCTAAAGGTTTTGTTGGCTGCTTAGGACGAATAGGCGAGTAGAGCTCGTTCTCTATCTGTAATACGTTGCTATTGAGTTGCTGATACTGCCCGTCTTTTTTGCCAGCAAATTTTTCGAAAACGTCTGACGGCGTACTAATCGCTTTGCGCAAAGACTCAATATAAGTATCGACTTGGTTATAACAGGTCATCAACCCCGACTGAGCACTGTTTGTGTAGCCAAGATCGCTCATGCGTAAGGAGGTTGCATAAGGTAAATACAACGACCCCTTACCTATTTTTTTAAAAGGTAATGTGGTGCTTTTCCCTTTTACAAACGAACTGCATATTGCCGGAGACGCACCGTATAAATAAGGGATTAACCAACAGAAACGGCGGTAATTTCTGATCATTGCAAAATACGCAGCGGACTTGGTTTCTTTATTGTTTTCGCTGCCTTGGGTTTTGTTTATCCAAAGATCCCAAAATGTATCAGGCAACGAAAAGTTAAAATGCACCCCCGCAATCGCTTGCATCATACTACCGTAACGGTTTTTTAATCCTTCACGGTATAGGGTTTTCATACGCGCAGTATTTGAGTTACCAAATTGAGCCAGTACGATATCGTCTTGATCTTCAATAAAGCATGGCATACTGATGGGCCATAAAAGCTCATCACCCATGTGCTCAAGTGTAAACTTTTGCAGGTCTTTTAATTGCGCTAAGGTTTCTGTCGCTGATTCACTAACAGGGGTAATAAATTCAAGTAATGACTCTGAAAAGTCGGTAGTAATATGTCCGTTTGTTAATGCACTACCTACGCCTTTAGGATGTCCTAAAGTGGAAATGGCGCCATTACCTTTAATACGCAACGACTCTCGCTCAATACCACGTTTGATCCCTTTAATTGCGTGCTGATGCGGTGTTGCTGATAACGCGTTTAGCGCGCTAGATAAATCATGTATAGTCAAAAAATGCTTCCTCGGCCACGTGGCTTAATCTTAGGGTTATGGGGGCTAATTGCCCATACTCAAGATTAAATTGTTAAGAACAATATAATTTTTCAAAATTTTTAGCTATTTACCCTGTTGAGCATGCGCTTGATACAATAAGCATCAACCAACAAGCTAATCTTGCCACTGCTCACGCTAATATACAATCGCTTTGCTAGGGCGTGTTGGCCTTTGTGAATTGAAATTTGTCCAAACTAAGGGCGATTCAATTGCGGCGCGATATTTGTAACCTAATAGGCTCGATAACTGCCCTGCGTTATTCTAATGACTTACATCCATGTAAGAATAAGTAAAAACCGAACAAAGCTTTCGCGTCCTGCTCTTACCCCTTGCCTAAAAACCAAACATACTGCTGTAAATTCAGCCACCAAAAACCCTCACGCCCCAAACATAAAGACCCTGAATTAATAGATTACACTTCATAAGCTTTAACATTTTAAACGCAGTATTTGATATAGATCATAAAAAGTCGCAATTTTGATGACAATTTTATTTAGCGCAGCGCCTTTACTTCACCTCCTTTTGTTTACCCAATACAATGATAAGTTAATTAAAAAGGATGGTTAAAACTAACATGCGTCATAATCAAAGCTTAATAAATGAAGAGGTTCACTTTAGTGATGCTCAGCAATTGGTATCCACGACCGATTTACGAGGAGTCATTACGTATGCAAATAAGGCATTTTGCGATGTAGCAGGCTTTAGTGCCCAGGAGCTCGTTGGTAAAAATCATAATATTGTGCGCCACCCAGATATGCCCAAAGCAGCATTTAAAGAAATGTGGAGTACGCTAAAAAGCGGCCACTCATGGCGCGCCATAGTAAAAAATAGATGTAAAGATGGGCGCTATTACTGGGTTGATGCATTTGTAACCCCTATTTTTGAAGGTGATCAGTTAGTTGGCTATCAATCTGTACGTACAAAACCAGATAAAAAACATGTTTTAACAGCCCATAAACTATACGAAAAATTAAATAGCGGTAAAGCCGCTTTTAATTTTAAAGAACGCACACACTTGCGCCAAATGCTTACGTTAGCCATTGTATTTAGCTGGCTAATAATGAGTGGGTTTGCCTTTTCAACCATAGCAGCGGTTATCAACGTATTAATTTGCGTGCTTATTTTGGCCTTAAATTATCAAGAGCTTGTGGCAACCCCTGCTAAATTAAACACCTATAAACAGCATTCTGACTCTATCTCGCGCTATGTTTTTTGCGATAACTCACCGCTAAGTGTGAGTGACTATAAAGAGCAAATGTTACTTGCTAAGCTCAGAACTGTATTGGGGCGCGTAAAAGATGCTACCTATGCCTTTAATAACATTGCTGAAAACCTAGATGATAAATCGACGCTCACCGAAAAAGGCATTGAGGCACAAAGCACACAGCTTACAC
>OJBZ01000988.1_pt1 | contig 11544 bp, 9 predicted proteins | sample 1591671 | NCBI WGS metagenome assembly OJBZ01 (sample SAMN05416850, study PRJEB24817) | seawater metagenome | isolation source: Sea water | place: Canada:Atlantic | collected 2013-07
GACGGCAATTTATCTCATTTTTATCACCATTTTTAAAATGAGGACACGCCCTAGTTTTAATCGTGAATTGATTCTGTTTCAAAGATAAGCAGCATTAATTTTAATGCTGCTTGTTTGGTGTCATTTTGAGTAATCTTGATGCGCTGAGACCATGGATAAAGATAGAAGTCAAAATGACAATCGAACAAACAATCCATAGTTTGAGCGCATCCTCATCTGCGAAGAATCCTTGATTGAGCGCATAGGACAGATAGTATAAGGTACCGATACCGCGAATACCCAAAGCCGATATCGCGTATTTCTCGGTATGAGGTAAGTTCAGTCCTGATAAGGCAATAAATCCACCAATCGGACGTATAAGTAATAGGAAGGTAAAGCTGACGATATAGACGCGCCATGTCAACTCGACACCTGCCTGCAGCCCTTGACCTAGGAACATACCGAAGATAACCAGCACTAATGACATCAGTAAGCCTTCTGATTGCTCAGCGAAATCATGCAGTTTTTGATGATAAGTATGCTCACACTCCGAACGACGAAACGCAAATGCAGCCACAAATACAGCGATAAAACCATAACTGTGTACATACTCGGCAAGTCCATAGGCTAGTAGCGTCAACGCAATAACCACATAGCCTTGCGAAATGGTCGTCTCGCGAGTGTGTTTAGAAAACACGACTTTGGCCAATATTTTACCAACCAATACACCTACCACTACGCCTGCGCCAATCTTCCACAAAACATCATGAGTAAACCACGACCATAGCATCTCGTAAGTAAAGGCTTTGCCTTCACTGAATGCTTCTGCAATCTTAATCGCTAGATACACAAACGGAAAAGCCAGGCCATCGTTCAACCCGGCCTCTGACGTTAAGGTAAAGCGCGGTGTGTCTTCTCCTCCTGTATTGGGAGGTCCCACCTGAATGCTCGAAGCTAACACTGGATCAGTAGGTGCTAACACTGCACCTAATAAAATAGCTGCACCAAGGCTCAAACCAAACGCGTAATACCCCAAGACTGCCATCGCAAAAATACCAATAGGCATGGTAATGAGTAGCAGTCTTACTGTTGGTCGCCACAATCGCCAAGACAACTCAGTATCGATTTTAATACCAGCACCAACCAATGAGACCAGTACAACAATTTCAGTCAGCTTCTCAATGAGTAAACCGTTATCAAGTGGGTCTAAAAAGGATAAAGACGTCCACCAGTAGCCCATCATCAGACCGAAGCTGACTTGGAGCATCGGTAATGAAATAGAGGTGCGCTTAAAAATAACAGGAAACAAGGCCCCGAGTAAAAAGGCAATCCCGCAGATTAATAAGAATAAGTTATATTTTTCAATCATAAGGTTTACGCACGTCGTTATGTTTTAAGGGTCGATTTTGAAAAAGTAGTTTTAGATATCGATGACAATTAACAGCAATAGTTGATAGTCAGTCATTGATGCTCTTTATCATGACGCCAAAATAAAATAATTACCGCAAAAAATAGTTATCAAAACGACAGCTACGTTGTTTTTTGGTGAAAAAAAAGCCTGCATTGCGCAGGCTTAATATTTTTATCAGTATGTCTGGAGCATTGATAGCTTACAGACTAGCGCTCCACTTGGCTCACGTCACGTACGGCACCAGTATCAGCACTGGTAGTCATAGCCGCATAAGCACGTAATGCTGGCGAGACATGACGATCACGGTCGACAGGCTTCCATGCATCACGTCCACGCGCTTCCATGGCTTCTCGGCGAGCGGCTAAGTCTGCATCACTTACTTTCATGTTGATGGTACGATTTGGGATATCGATATGAATGCTATCGCCTTCCTCAACCAAACCAATCGCCCCGCCTTCAGCAGCTTCTGGGCTAGCATGGCCAATTGATAGACCTGATGTACCACCAGAGAAGCGACCATCTGTCAGTAGGGCGCATTCTTTACCCAATCCTTTTGACTTCAGATAAGTCGTTGGGTACAGCATCTCTTGCATACCAGGGCCGCCTTTAGGGCCTTCGTAGCGAATGATGACGACATCGCCTGCAACGATTTGATCAGCCAATACCGCAGCAACCGCATCATCTTGTGATTCAAATAGACGTGCACGACCAGTAAAGGTCAAGATGCTTTCGTCGACGCCTGCGGTTTTGACCACGCAGCCACGCTCGGCGATATTGCCATATAGTACGGCTAAGCCGCCATCTGTAGAATAGGCGTGTTTGGCGCTACGGATACAACCTGACTCACGGTTGACGTCGAGGTTTGACCACTCTTTTGATTGTGAGAATGCTTCCGTGGTACGTACGCCACCAGGTGCTGCAAGGAAGCGTGCGCGAGCTTCATGATTGTCAGGATTCATGATGTCCCACTTATCGATGGCCTCTTTCATCGTTGCGCTATGGATAGTTGGCACGTCAGTCTTTAGTAACTCAGCGCGATCAAGTTCAGCGAGTAATGCAAAGACACCGCCAGCGCGATGCACGTCTTCCATATGGTATTTCTGTGAAGCAGGTGCTACTTTTGCCAGACAAGGCACACCGCGACTCAAACGGTCAATATCAGCCATCTTAAAGTCGATCTCTGCTTCATTGGCCGCAGCAAGTAAATGCAAGATGGTATTGGTCGAACCGCCCATGGCGATATCTAAGCTCATGGCATTTTCGAAGGCGGCTTTGGTAGCGATAGAGCGTGGTAGCACAGAGTCATCATCTTGCTCGTAACGACGCTTGGCTAATGAAACAATGGTACGACCCGCTTCTAAGAATAGCTCGCGGCGCAATGAGTGAGTAGCTAGCAGTGAGCCATTACCTGGTAGTGCTAGGCCTAAAGCTTCGGTCAAACAGTTCATCGAGTTGGCGGTAAACATACCAGAGCACGAACCACAAGTAGGGCAGGCTGAAGCTTCGATAGCAGCGACGTCTTCATCACTGATGCTATCATCAGCAGCGTCCATCATCGCATCGACAAGGTCAAGCTTGCGAACAGCACTGCTGTCACTACTATCGGTATTGTGGCTCTTACCAACGGTACTGGCTAAGATTTTGCCCGCTTCCATTGGACCACCTGAGATAAACACTACTGGTATGTTAAGGCGCATGGCGGCCATCAACATACCCGGAGTGATTTTGTCACAGTTAGAAATACAAACTAGCGCATCTGCACAGTGGGCATTGACCATATACTCGACAGAGTCAGCGATCAAATCACGGCTTGGTAGCGAGTACAACATACCGCTATGGCCCATCGCAATACCATCATCGACCGCAATGGTATTGAACTCTTTTGCAACGCCGCCTGCTTGCTCAATCTCCCGGGCGACCAGCTGTCCAAGGTCTTTTAGATGCACATGGCCGGGTACAAACTGGGTAAAAGAGTTAGCAATCGCAATGATTGGCTTGCCAAAGTCGCCGTCAGTCATGCCGGTTGCACGCCATAATGCGCGCGCGCCTGCCATATTACGACCGCCGGTAGAGGTTTTTGAGCGATAATCCATGTGATATTCCTTACAAATAGGCGGGGTTATAAAAATGTGCACCCTCAGTTTTAATAGGGATAGTGTGCTTTTTATAGAGAGTGAGTACTAGTGAATAATACTAATTCGTTACCATACCATTAGATATGAATAACTAAAAACAATATGCTAATAACAGCGAATTAATAATAACGAATTAATAATCACAAGCGATGAGGGAAAAAACAGTTATTCAAAATAGCTATTCGATACGTTCTAATATGGCTTTGTCAAACCAAGGAAGATCAGCTTTGTCTGCTTCTAATTTCATAATGGCTGCAAGCGCATGAGTAGCTAGTAGCTGTTGGTAATCGCCGCTAGCTTCAATCGTCAACAGTGACTCGGCAGGTAGTGCTTGCGTATCAGGGTTTTGCTCGTCAATACTAATTAATATTTGCTTATTATTTTTATAAAGGACGTCTACACGACCAAAAAACTGCCAGTCTTTAAAAGCGGCAATAATAGCGTCGGCAGCATCCTTGATATATACCTGCTGCGTCTCTTTACCCGTATTGGTCCAATGTAGTCGTACGGCCAATTGCAGTGCCTCACTAAATACGACCAACGAGCCAATAATTTTTACATGCCAAGGACTGGTCAGCAGCTCCTCGTCAATACCAATTAATTTGGCAGCCTCATGAGCTGACATGGGTTTATTGAATTGAAGCAGTAGCTCAGGAGTAAGCGGGTGCGTTTGTTTGATCGCATCATCTAAACTGTCATAGTGATACAAAAAAGGCAATGGCAAATCTTGCGTGACAGTTTTCTTTATAATTTTACAATTGTGTATCTGCCAGCCGATGGCTTTATCAGTCAATGCTTCTGCTAATATGATAGCGTTCGGATCGATGGTTTGTGTACCACTTTCACTCTCAATATCAGAGTATTCTTCCTGATTATCAAGGGTTATAGCAGTGTTATCCATATCTGGTTGAGTCGGCAAAGTAGGCAAATCCATAAACATAGCGTTATTAAAATAGAGGGTTAATATAACATTTTAAAGGCATGACCCGCCAATAAATTAGTGAGCTAGCATGGTTGGAATATGGCTTGATATTTTTCAAATTCGATTGTCATACTGACTTGTACTAAAGTTATATTTCGTCCACTATATGACAGATGCTTTTAACTATTTTGGATAGCTATTAAGCTATTAATTAACTAATAATAAAACCTTTAAAGGAAGAAATAATGACTGAATTGAATCAACAGACTACTTACGACGATAATAATATCTTTGCCAAAATGTTAGATGGTGATATTCCGTATCATAAAGTATATGAAGATGATAAAACGTTCGCCTTTATGGATATCATGCCACAAGCAGAAGGCCATGTATTGGTGATACCGAAGCAAAAAGCTGTTGATTTGGCCGATCTTGAGCCAGAGTATGCCGCTGCGGTATTAATGACGTCTAAAAAGGTCATGCAAGCCCAGCGTCAAGTGTTTGAGCGTGAAGGCGTTATCCAAATGCAGTTGAATGGCTCACAAGCAGGTCAAACGGTCTTTCATTATCATGTGCATCTCATTCCATCGAGCATTCACGAGTTAGGACGTCATGCAGTGACCCAAGCCGATAGTAATGATTTGGCAAATATTGCGCAGAAGTTGGCTGCAGTGATTGATGCCTAGTTAGGAAACAGATTGCTTCTGTTTAGGTAAAAAAAATACTGGTATTTACGAATTAGCGAGCATTTATAGATTATAAATCACTAAAACAGAACACATATACAATCAAAAGGCAGCTAGCAAGCTGCCTTTTTTATTTTCTTGGTAATAGTCATGTAACATTCGTTAAAGTCATGTTACGAGTTGAACGCTTGTCTAGGGTTTTGGAAAAGAGTGTGATAATTATTATAACTATTCACACACATTTTCTAATCTTTGCCTTAATTAAAAATTTTTATAAAAAGGCATCGTCAACTTTTGAGGATCTTATCTTTCATGAGTAAATTACCTCGTTCGACTATTTTATTACCAGTCTTTGTACCTGCAGCAATTATTATGCTGCTATTGGTCATTGGTACGGCTATTAATCCTGAAGCAGCGGGTGCTCTGTTTAGTGATGTGCTTAGTTTTACGACTGAGACATTCGGCTGGTTTTATATGCTGGCAGTGGCACTGTTTTTGATGTTCATTATTGTACTGGCGTTTTCGTCTTATGGCAGTATCAAGCTGGGCCCTGATCATGCTGAGGCGGAGTACGGATTTCTTGAATGGTTTGCCATGCTGTTTTCGGCAGGTTACGGGATTGCGCTACTGTTTTATGGGGTAGCGGAACCAGTGATGCACTTTTCTAGTCCGCCAATGTCGGATCCGCAGACTATCGCCGCGGCAAAAGAGGCGATGCAAATTGCGTATTTTCATTGGGGTTTTCATATTTGGGCAATTTATGGTGTCGTTGGTTTATCACTAGCGTATTTTGCGTTTCGTCACGGTCTACCACTATCAATACGCTCGACGCTATACCCGATCATCGGTGAAAGGATTCATGGCCCTATCGGTCATACAGTCGATGTGTTTGCGATATTAGGTACGATGTTTGGTATTGCGACCAGTCTTGGCTTGTCAGTGTCGCAAATCAATGCGGGACTCAATTATCTATTGCCAGATATCATACCAGTGAATACGACCGTACAGGTGATTGCCATTGCTTTGGTGACAGCCGCGGCATTGGTATCGGTATTGGCAGGTATGGATAAGGGTGTAAAACGCTTATCTATTTTAAATATGCTATTGGCAACTGCGCTGATGCTGTTCGTATTTGTTGTCGGTCCGACCATTTTTATCTTGAATGCCTTTATGGAAAATACGGGCAGTTATTTGGGTAATATTGTCGAGCGTACCTTTAGCTTGCAGGCATACGAGAATAGCAATTGGATCGGCAGCTGGACTTTATTTATTTTTGCATGGACGATTGCATGGGCGCCTTTTGTAGGTCTGTTTATCGCCAAAATTAGCCGTGGTCGTACTATTCGTGAGTTCGTATTGGGTGTGATGCTGGTACCGACTTTCTTTACGTTCTTCTGGTTTTCGGTGTTTGGCGATACCGCGCTACACATGATTATGGTTGATGGTTATACCTCATTAATCAGTGAAGTACAAAACAACCAAGCGATTGCTTTGTTTAAACTGTTAGAGAATCTACCGTTTACTGAATTTGTGTCGTCGTTGACCATTTTATTGATTATTACCTTTTTTGTGACGTCATCGGATTCTGGCTCATTGGTAATTGACTCGCTAGCGGCAGGTGGTCGCAGTGATACACCATGGTGGCAGCGTAGCTTTTGGGTAGTGACTGAAGGTGCTGTCGCAGCAGTATTGCTACTTGCAGGCGGTTTAGAAGCCCTACAAACAGCGGCTATCGTTAGTGCGTTACCATTTGCGATTATTATTCTTATTTCAATGTTTGGGATGTGGCGTGCGCTGCGCATCGAAGGACATCGTAATCAGAGCCTTGGTAATGACAACAGACTGCCGCCGCATTTACTCAAACCATCTGCATGGCGCGAGCGTATTGATTATATGACCGATAAGCCAACGCGTGAAAAGGTCTTAAGTTATATTAAAGAAGTGGTTATGCCTTCGATGATGGAGGTGTCGTCTAAATTTGCAGAAACGGGCTGGACGACTGAGGTCAATTATGACGCGGTCAATAACCGAGCCGTATTAGAGCTACAGCGCGGTGACGATGTTGAGTTTTGGTATGAGGTGCGCTTATCTGAGCATGATGCGCCTGATTATTATACTGAAGACAGCGCAGATACTTTGCCACAAGAGCATCATCATCGCGCTGAGGTGTATCTACGCCGTGGTGGTCAGACCTATGACTTATACGGCTACAAATCTGAATCAGTGATTAATGACATTATTGATCAGTTTGAGAAGTATTTACATTTCCTCAATGTATCGCCTGATAGCCTGCCGTGGCGCATGCAGGAGCATGATGATGACATCACGCTAGAGCAGGGCAGTGTGCTTGATAAGTAGTGCATGAAATGTATCAAAAATGACCAATGCTTATGCAAGCTATTCACGTTAATCGCTTGCAATAAACGCAGGAATCCTTAGAATAACGGCTTGTTTTCTTTACAAATCAAGCCGTTTTTTTATGTCTATTGATTCTCTCGTTTTACCTTCGTCCTCGACTTTGTCTGACCATCCATTGTTGCAGCCATTGAACATAGGTGGCCTGACGGTTGAAAACCGTCTAATGGTCGCACCAATGGCAGGCGTAACGGACAACCCTTTCCGCCGATTGTGCAAATCATTTGGCGCAGGTCATGCGGTCAGTGAAATGATCATCGCTGACACGGCGCTTTATGCACGCAAAAAATCTCTGTACCGTGCCAATTTTGACAACGAGATTGCGCCTATTTCTGCACAGATAGCAGGTGCTGAGCCAGATAAATTGGCTGAAGCGGCACGATATCAGATTTATAATGGTGCACAGATTATCGATATCAATATGGGCTGTCCGGCCAAAAAAGTCTGTCGTAAGCTGGCAGGCTCTGCATTGTTGCAAGACGAAGATTTGGTGGCGCGATTGCTAGATGCAACGGTTAATGCGGTGAATGCGCCTGTCACGCTAAAGACACGTCTGGGTTTTGAAAACGGTCGTGAAAACATTTTACGAGTCGCCAAGCGTGCTGAGCAGGCGGGCATTGCAGCGATTGCTATTCATGGACGTACGCGTGAAGACATGTACACAGGCAATGCACGCTATGAACTAATACGCGAAGTCAAAGAAAGCATCAGTATTCCTGTCATCGCCAATGGTGATATCGATAGCGCACAAAAAGCCCAACACGTCTATGAGATGACAGGCTGTGATGCGGTGATGATTGGGCGTGCTGCACAAGGGCAACCATGGATATTTCGCGATATTGAGCACTTTTTGCGTACTGGCGAGCGTCTGGAGGCACCGAGCGTTAGTGAGATAAAAGGGATCGTACTGGCCCATTTGCAAGAGCTTTATGATTTCTACGGGGAGTACTCAGGGTGCCGCATCGCTCGTAAACATATTGCATGGTATACGACAGGTATTCCAAACTCTAACGCCTTTAGACAGGCGATGTATGGTGAAGAAAGTACCGCTGGGCAATTCAAAGTGGTCGAGACTTTTTTGCAGGCGCACGAGTAGTAATCGTTTAAATTTTGTTTTATAAACCAGTGCTAATCATGTCTATGCATCGCTTTTTGATGGCGCTTTTATATAACAGCTATGCTTTATCAATTGGCACAGTATGATTATCAGTATCAGACTGTTTATCAGGCGCAGGCTTTCTATTTTGCCAAGGGAATCGACCTTCTAATTCAACCTGTAACGATAAGCTTAAAAAGGTTCGAATCAGTACGATAAAACCTAGCACCAGTACGCTGCGTAGCGATGGCTCAGTGACGACAGTAGCCACGATATCAGCGGCGATTAGCACCTCTAACCCTAACAGTATAGACTTTCCTACGGTCTGTCTGATTTCAACATAAGTATCATTATTAAAATGACTAGACGCTCGAAAAGCCCTATATAAAGCAAGAAATAGCCCAAAAAACATAATGAGGACGCCAATGACTTCGATCATTTTGGCAATTAAGTCGATATAGTGAGTTAGTGTGTCTATCAAAGCAGGTACTCCTCATAATTAATCAAAAAAAGCTTAACACTTAGTACTTAGTACTTAGCACTTAGCACTTAGCACTTAACAATAAGCTAAAAATGTATTTATAAATATTTATGTTGACGACAAAATTTGTAAAGATCCCGTCAGCTAACGCCCACTATGGTTTTGTTCACTCCATACGACATTTTTTTGCTATGCTATAACCGAATACCAATAACTATAGAATAAACGAAAAGGACTTTTTATGGCCAATCTCTCGAAAAAAGCAATTACCAAAGCTGTCAAAGGTAAGAATATTATCATCACAGGTGCTTCAAGTGGTATCGGTGAGCGTACGGCTTTTTTGCTCAGTGAATGTGGCGCGCATGTTATTTTACTGGCTCGTACTGAAGATAAGCTAAAAATGGTCAAAGAAAATATTGAAACACTTGGCGGCGCGGCTAGCTACTATCCATGCGACCTTACCAATATGGATGAGATTGAAAAAACCAGTGAAAAGATTTTGGCTGACTTTAAGCATGTCGATGTACTAATCAACAATGCAGGGCGTTCGATTCGCCGTTCAGTGCATGAATCGGTCAACCGTTTTCATGATTTTGAACGTACCATGGAGATTAATTATTTTGGCGCGGTCAAAATCATTCTTGGTTTCTTGCCAACGATGATTGGTCGTCAAACTGGTCAAATCGTGAATATATCCTCAATTGGGGTATTGGCAAACAGTCCGCGCTTTTCAGCGTATGTCGCGTCAAAGGCGGCCTTAGATGCATTTAGTCGCTGTTTGGCTGCTGAAGTCAAAGGCGATAACATCAAAGTAACCAATATTTTTATGCCACTTGTACGTACCCCGATGATTGCGCCAACCAAGCTATATCGCTATATGCCAGCATTGATGCCTGACGAAGCAGCGATGATGGTCGCAAAAGCCATCGTTCATAAGCCAAATAGCATTGCGAGTAATATGGGTAAATTTGCATCAGCGACTTATTCACTGGTACCAGCCTTTAACGTTGGCGTCCAGTCCATTGGTTATCGTATTTTCCCAAGTTCGACCGCTGCGCAAACGACGGATAGCAAGCCTAACCTTGCTCAGCGCGCCTTTGCCAAAATTCTTCCTGGTGAGCATCACTAGAATCGATTTATTATCAGGCTCAAATTTGGAAAAAAAGGATACTACGGTATCCTTTTTTTATGCCTTAAAAATATGCTTAAACAGTATAAGAACCTTCTTCGCCACCAGTATGTGTAAGGCTTAATTATGCGATAAATAAATACTCAAAACTTCCGCTGTTAAATTTTCTTTATATCTCTAATTTTCAGGAAGATGAATAAAATTCATCTTATGTTTAAATTGTATCGTTTTTATTCATGTTTAGATTTCGGTATGATTCACCTCATACACAGATTTGGTTTTATCTCAGATAAATAAGGTAGCGGACCACCATGAGTAAAGAATTCAATTGTTCAATTAAGCACATTCGTTTTGACGAAAACTATCAGCCTGCAGATAGCACGCGTTTGACGACTAACTTTGCAAATTTGGCACGCGGCGAGCACCGCCAAGAGAACTTACGCAAAACGTTAACCATGATTAATAACCGCTTCAATGCATTGGCGCATTGGGATAATCTGACAGCAGATCGTTATTCTGTTGAAGTTGATATCATCTCTGTCGATCTGGATGTTAATGGCAATGGTCAGACCTTTCCTATTATCGAAACGCTAAAAACAACGATTGTGGATCACAAAGAAAATAAGCGTATCGACGGTATGGTTGGCAACAGTTTCTCCTCTTACGTGCGTGATTATGACTTTAGTATTGTGTTACCAGAGCATCGCGACAAAAACCTAGCATCCATAACACCAGATAATTTTGGTGAGTTGCATGGCAAATTGTTTCAATACTTATTGAATTCAGAAGCTTACAACGCTCACTTTCACAAAAAACCTGTGATTTGCCTGAGCGTGTCAACCAGCAAGACTTACTACCGTACTGTCAATCAGCATCCTGTATTGGGCATTGAATACAAGCAAGATGAATACTCGTTGACCGACGACTATTTTCATAAAATGGGCTTAACGGTACGTTATTTTAAGCCTGAAGGTAGCGCCGCGCCATTAGCATTTTATTTTGCAGGGGACTTGCTCAGTGATTACACCGATCTTGAACTGATTAGTGCAATCAGTACCATGGAGACCTTTCAGAAGATCTACCGTCCTGAGATTTACAATGCCAACTCAAGCGCTGGACAAGTGTATCAACCTAGCCTGAATTACCAAGACTATTCATTGACGCAAGTAGTCTATGACCGCGCCGAACGCAGTCAGATGGCAGTAACCCAAGGCAGATTTACTGAGACACACTTTATCAAGCCTGTCTCTTATACACATCTGACGCTGCCGACGACTCCTTACGTGTAGA
>OJBZ01000991.1_pt1 | contig 11512 bp, 8 predicted proteins | sample 1591671 | NCBI WGS metagenome assembly OJBZ01 (sample SAMN05416850, study PRJEB24817) | seawater metagenome | isolation source: Sea water | place: Canada:Atlantic | collected 2013-07
GAGTCCGTCTCGTGGGCTCGGAGATGTGTATAAGAGACAGCTATTGTACTTAAAACACGCCGCCCATTGGATATGGATGCAAACTCAGTCAGTTTGTCACTAGAAGGGCAGTATTCAGAAACATCTGGCGAAACAGACCCACAATTAGCGGGAATGTATTCGTGGAAAAATGACGATGAAACATTGGGTGTTATGGTATCGGCTGTTAAGCAAGAACGTAATTTAGAGCGTCAGGGTTTTGAAGTGCTAGGTTGGGTTGAAAGCGACGATGATGAGTATCTTGTGCCTCGTAACATTGGCGCACCTAAATTTATTCAAAGCCGGGAGCGCGAAACCTTATTTGCAACCCTCCAATACGCACCTAACGATAACTTATTAATGACGTTAAATTATCTAGATTCGCGAATGGATGTAGATAACCAAAATTCTAACTTAATTAATTTTGCGTTTGGCGACCGCGCTGAAATTATTACTAATGCGACTAAAGTTAAAAATGGCGCTATTTTAGCATCAAGTGCAGGCGGTAATTATGCTTACAACTACATCAACCGCGTATCAAGTACTGAAACAGATCAAGTTCATCTTGATATTGACTACCAAGGCGACGGTTACAGCCTTAATTTTGAGCTAGGTAAAACCGCAGCGAGCGGTGGCACTTACCGTGAAACGTCTTGGGAATATGTTGCTGTTGGCTCAGGCTATGATTACGACTTGACGGGTACACCCAATGTAAATGTGGGTGTTAACGCCGCCGATGGTAATAACTTTGCAGCTGGATGGATTTGGGGCGGTGCTAAACCGACTACCGATGAAGAAACCTTTGCTCAAGCCGATTTAACATACGATGTTGAGTTTGGCCCATTCACAGCAATAAAAACAGGTATTAAATATCGCCAAGCAGAGCGTACTCAAGGGCGTCATGCTTATAGTTGGCATGCACCATTTGCCGATGGTGGTGCAAATTCAGACAATTATCTTGATCACATTTTTGACACTTGCCCAACGCTTGCAACGTGTGACTTAGATGCCAATGGCGCTACAAGTATTGATGCTGCTGTGACTGGTAATATTACTGAGCAAGTTTCACATAACCGTGAACTAATGGAAGAAATTGCCTTTAACGGTTTAAACGGAATATCTGCCAGTTATGCGATTCACGATAATTTAGCCGAAATTTGGGAAGTAGAAGAAGATATTTTAGCGCTGTATGTACAAGGTGATTTTTCTGGAGAGGGTTTCAGAGGTAATGTAGGTATGCGTTATGTAAGCACCGAGCAGACCTCTTATGGTTATGAGTTTTCAGGTGATTCGTGGGGCTTAAATACAATTAATGGTGATTGGCTAACGCCAAGCGTTTTAAACTGGGTAAGCCAAGATAATGACTACGCTGAGTTTTTACCAAGCTTTAACATTGCTTTTGATCTAACTGAAGAGCAAATACTCCGTATCGGTGCTGCACGTGTTATGGCTCGTCAAAATTGGGCCGATATTTCGTCGTCAGAAACCTTTGGCTCATTAACCGGTGGTCGTGGCACAGGTAGTCGTGGTAATCCAAACTTAGCACCCACTATTTCAAATCAGTTTGATTTGTCATGGGAATGGTATTACAACGAGGCATCAATGCTATCGGTTGCTTACTTCGCTAAAGACTTAAGTTCTTTACGCTCTACCGTTACCGTAACAGAAGATCGTTATGATCAAGAAAACGAAGTATTTGTTCCTGTTGATTTTGCACAGCCGGGTAATGGACTAGGTGGCACAATTCAAGGTATTGAGTTGGGATTACAACACGATTTTGGTGGTTTTGGTGTATCAGCGAACTATACATACACAGATGCAAGCGCTGATGAGCAGCGAGATACAAATCAGGTTGGAAGTGGCTTAGTCGAAGGGACATCGAAAAATATGCTTAACTTAATGGCATATTACGAAAATGACGCTTACCAAGCGCGCATTATGTATAACTACCGAAGCGACTGGTATAAAGGTCTTCACTTTAATGGTGATGAGCTTTTCAATGACGCCTTTGGCCAGTGGGATGCAAGCGCCTCTTATAATGTAAATGAATACGTTACGCTTACTTTAGAAGCGGTTAACTTAACAGATGAAGAAATTGTTGAGTACAACACGAATGAAGAACGCATTATGTCTATTTACTCTAATGGACGCCGTTATGTGGCAGGTATTCGTGTTAACTTTTAAGTTAATATGAATAAGCATTTCAAAAGCCGAGTTTAGCTCGGCTTTTGGTTATTAATCACCTTGATACAAATTATGGTCTTTAATTATGCGTGCTTTAAAACAGGTAGCAACTTGGCATAATGTAACTCCAGCTATGTTTAAAAACGACATAGCACCACTAGCCGAGCCCGCTATTTTAAAAGGGTTGATAAGTGATTGGCCGTTAGTAAAGCAAGTAACTAGCTGCACAGGCGAAAACCCTCATGCTTGGCTTAACATGTTAAGCGAGCATTATGTGGGTGGCAGTGTTCGAATGGCTGAAATACCGCAAAGCGAATCACCTCAGTTTTTTTATAACAAAGCGCGTGATGGATTTAACTTTACCCGCAAAGTTGCACCTTTTATGCAATTTATGCGGGTGTTGTTACAAAATGCAGAGTTAATAAAGGCGGGTAATAACCCTGGTGCTGTTGCTATTCAAAGTGCCCCTGTTGTTGATTATTTTAATGACCTTGCAACAACTCACACTATGGCGTTATTTGCAGATAAACCAAAGCCGCGATTTTGGCTGGGTAATCAGTCAACGGTGGTGGCTCATTATGATGATGCAGAAAATATTGCCTGCGTAATTGCTGGTGAGCGCAAGATTACTTTGTTTGCGCCGCATCAAATCACAAATTTATATGTAGGCTCTATTGAGCATACGCCAGCGGGAGCGCCAGTTTCAATGGTGGATTTAAATAATCCCGATTTTGAAAAATTCCCCAAGTTTAAGCAAGCACTCAATGAGGCACTTGTCGCTCAGCTACAACCGGGAGATGCATTATATATTCCTACCTTGTGGTGGCATCATGTAGAGGCATTAAGCCCTATAAATATGATGATGAATTATTGGTCGGGCGGGTCTATTGCAAAGAATAGCGAACCCGTGCCAATGGATGCATTATTGTTATCAATTATGACCATTAGAGACTTACCCACAGCACAAAAAAAAGCGTGGCAGGCTTTTTTTAACTACCATATTTTTGACTTTGAAAAGCCGCAAAATCAACATATTCCTGAACAGCTTAAAGGAATTTTAAATCCGCTTACAAGTCAACAACGAGCGCAAGTTAAGCAGTGGCTTATCAAGCAGCTCAGTTAATAGATTAAAGGATACAGGCAATGACACTCAATTCATTACTGATAGCAGGCTGTATAGCATTGAGCTTAACAGCGTGTCAGGACACAAAAACACACAAACAAAATGTTGAACTGGTTCAAGCGAGTAATAGCGCAATAGAGTCACTCGCTAATATGCTACAAATACAGTACGAACAAGTCGATAATAGACCGTCAAAATACTGCGATAAAACCATTGAAAACGGTAATTGCTTTGAAGCAAAGCTACACATTAAGGCAAGTGGTGCCGTTAATGTGGATGGTTGGAAAATTTACTTTAGTCAAATCACGCCTATTCAACAGGCTCTCAGTGATGAATTTACTATTACTCATGTCAATGGTGACCTTCATGTAATTGAATTAAAAGAGGCGTTTACGGGGTTTAAAGCAGGCGAAACCAAAACTATTACGTTTTATGCTAATTTTTGGTCGTTATCGCACAGTGATGCAATCCCAAATTATATTTTGGTTAACCATAATGAGTACGCCAAGGTAATTACGAGCACTAAGCCCACTGTTGACCCTGAGACAGGTTTAGAGTTATTACCTCATGTTGTACCTTATAGTGATTACGAGCGACAATTTAAGCGTACTAAAAACGATGAGACACAATGGCTGACAGCAGAACGGTTGTTTGAGCGAAACACAAAGTATGATTTTTCACCTTATTTAAAAGATGAAAATAAACAAGTAGCACAGCACATTATTCCTACCCCAACTCAGGCTACATTTAGTCAAACACAACAGCTAGATATTAGCCAAGGCTTACGCTTTAACCTCAATGGTGTAAATGAAAAAGGGGTAACTGCGGCCATTGAGCGACTTAAATTATTGGGTTTAACGACGAGTGAATCTGGTGTTGCGGTAAATCTTAATTTAACACCCACAAAAGATGGCTCACAAGGTAGTTATAGATTAGCGATTAACGCCAATGAAATAAATATAAGCGCCACTGATGACTCAGGTGTGTTTTATGCCTTGCAGAGCTTGGCGAGTTTATACCAAGTAAACAATACAACATTGCCAATAGGTCAGGTAAATGATGCTCCTCATTATGAATTTAGAGGCGTGTTGGTGGACGTTGCCCGTAACTTTCGAGACAAAGCATTTATATTAAAGTTACTTGATCAAATGGCTGCCTATAAGCTTAACAAACTACACTTACATTTAGCCGATGACGAAGGTTGGCGTTTAGAAATCCCTTCTCTTGAAGAGCTTACTGATGTTGCTTCAAAACGCTGTTTTGACCTCTCAGAGCAGGAGTGTTTAATGCCACAACTTGGTGCTGGTATAGATACTTCTAGCCCGGTTAATGGTTTTTATTCAGTGGATGATTACCAAGAAATCCTTAAATTTGCGAGTGCGCGACATATTCAAGTTATTCCCTCATTAGATATGCCAGGTCATTCGCGAGCGGCTATTAAGGCTATGCAGGCTCGTTATAATAAGTACATAAAACAGGGTGATAAACAAAAAGCTGAACAGTTTTTACTTTATGATCCGCTCGATACCACCGTATATTCTTCGGTACAGCATTACAACGATAACACCATCAATGTATGTTTAGATTCATCGTATGCGTTTATACGCGAAGTTATGGAGCAAGTTAAAATAATTCATAATGAAGCGCAGCACCCGCTAACGCGTTATCACATAGGTGCAGATGAAACAGCGGGTGCATGGGTGTCGTCTCCAGCGTGTACTGAGTTTATTAAACAAAATAATTTGCCGTTTACCAAAGCTGAACAATTAGGTAGCTACTTTATAGAGCGTGTGTCAAACATGTTAGCTGACATGAATATTGAAACAGCTGCATGGAGTGATGGCCTATCGCATACTAACCCAAATAATATGCCTGACATTGTGCAAGGTAATAGTTGGGATTTGCTGATGTGGAATGGCCACCAGCGCGCGCACCAATTTGCTAATCGTAATTGGCAGGTAGTGGTGTCATCACCAGATGTTTTATATTTTGATTTTCCCTATGAAGCCGATCCTCAAGAGCACGGTTATTACTGGGCTTCAAGGCATATTAATACAGAAAAAGTGTTTCAATTCATGCCTGATAATTTACCCGCGCACGCCGAATTTTGGCTAGACAGAGAAGATAGACCTTACACCGCAGACGACACGATTATAAAAAATGATGCAGGTGAGGTTGAGTTTGCACCGCTTGCAAAGGGTAAACAATTTATTGGTATTCAAGGTCAGCTATGGAGCGAAAATACCCGTACCAATAATATGGCTGAGTATAAGCTTTTTCCTCGTTTATTATCTTTAGCACAACGCGCATGGCACAAAGCGCAATGGGCGGTGCCTTACGATCATAATGGCTTTGTTTATAGTCGAAATACGCAGCGTTTTACGCCTTCACTGAAGCAGCAGCGAGACCAACAATGGTTAACATTTGCCGCCAGTTTAGGGCTTAAAGAGTTTAATAAGTTAGAGAGGGCAAATGTACACTTTCGGATTGCTAACGCAGGAGCCAAAATTGAAAACGGTATGTTGTACGCTAACGTTGCTTACCCCGGTTTGCTAATAGAATATATGCAAGCTGGAGGACAATGGCAGACGTATAATGCGCCGGTAAAAGTAACTCAAGATGTGTGGGTGCGTTCCAAATTACCTATATCAGGTCGTGTTAGTCGTACATTAAAAGTAACACAGCCGTAGCATGCACACCCCTTAAATTATAAGGGGTGTAGAAACATAATTTGAACATAAATTAAATAATGACAACGCTGTCATTTGTGTTAGTATAAGATTCATCCGCTCTGGCAGCGTGTTTTATTTTGAGTGTTATGCAACACGGTCGAACAAGTAAAGAGGCAAAAATGATCACCAATACAATTAACAATGAACTCTTTGTTGGGATCGATGGGGGCGGCACTAAATGTAAAGCAATTATCGTTAACAGCGCGAATGAAATTTTAGGAACGGGTATTGCTGGGCCCGGTAACCCTTTACATGGATTTACACAGGCCATTAATTCTATAGAGCAGTCTGCCCAATTAGCTCTTAATGATGCAGGTTTAAGTGAAACCCCTTTGTCTTACTTAGTGGCAGGTGTGGGGTTGGCGGGTGTTAACTTACCAAGCCTACATAAACAAATGATGCATTGGAAAAGCCCCTTCAAAACAATGTATTTAACTACCGATTTACTTATTGCTTGTATGGGTGCACACCAAGGTGATGATGGTGCAGTGATAATTGCTGGTACGGGTTCGTGTGGTTTTTCATATGTTAAAGGACAGTCTTTTATGATTGGCGGGCATGGCTTTCCGCATGGCGATAAAGGAAGTGGTGCATGGATTGGCTTTACAGCATGTCAAAACGTGTTGTTGAGCTTAGATAAGCTAATGCCTAATAACATGCTGACTGAATGTGTTTTAAAGTATTTATCGGTCAATGATGCCATGGAGTTAGTTGAAATTATTGCAAATAAACCCGCTGCATTTTTTGCTCAATTAGCCGGGTGTGTATTTCAGTCAGCTGCGGCAAACGACGATATTGCTATTAGTATTTTAAAAGAAAGCGGTGCCTATTTGAGTGACATTGCTCGTCGATTATTAGCTAAAAAATCACCAAGATTATCTTTTATAGGTGGATTGTCTTCGGTTATGACGCCTTGGCTAGATAAAGATATTCAAGGTGTTTTATCTGCACCTTTATCATCTCCCGAAATGGGATCAGTACTTTACGCGAAACAACAGCAAGTTAACTACAGCAGTCAGGAGCTATGATGTATCACACATTAATGGAAAAAGAAGCGGCGCAAACGCCTGAAGTCATTAAACAGCAAATTCTTGCTAATCAGCCTCTAGTAGAAAAAATTGGCCAAAAGCTACGTGATATTGCGCCAAAAATGGTGATGATCATCGGCCGTGGTTCGTCAGATCATGCTGGAGTATTTGGTAAATATTTAATAGAAATTGAAGCAGGTATCCCTGTTAGTTCAGCGGCGCCGTCGGTTGCCAGTGTGTACGGTAAAACACTTAAACTTGATAGTGCATTGGTGATTGTTATTTCTCAATCAGGACGAAGCCCAGATATTATTGCCCAAGCTAAAATGGCAAAAGAAGCTGGCGCATACTGTATTGCACTGGTAAATGATGAGGCGTCACCGTTAAAAGGCATTGTTGATGATTTTATTGGGCTTAAAGCGGGAGATGAAATATCGGTTGCGGCGACTAAAAGTTATTTATCTACGCTGTCAGCTTTAGTGCATTTAGTTGCTAATTGGACTCAAAATAATGAATTATTACAAGGGTTAAAGCAGTTACCTGAAGCATTAGATGCAATCATTGACTCACCAGTACAACTTCAGCCAGACGCATTTTTGCCGGTTAAAAACATGGTTGTATTAGCGCGCGGTTTAGGGTTTTCAGTCTCTAAAGAAATGGCATTAAAACTCAAAGAAGTGTGTGCTATTCATGCAGAGGCATTTAGTAGTGCAGAATTTTTACACGGCCCCGTTACATTAGTTGAACAAGGTTTAGTGATTTTAAACTGCACGGTAGAAGATGAAACCGCATACTCTCACCAGCAGCAAATAGCAGACGTAACCCAGCGGGGCGCTCAAATTATCAACCTTACTCAAAATGGGATTGCAGTGCACCCACGTTTAGCGCCGTTTTTAGTGCTGCAGCGTTTTTATTTAGATATTGCCAAAGTGGCAGTTAAGCGAGGCTTTAACCCCGACGAGCCCAAAGGGCTTAAAAAAGTAACAAGGACATTATAAATGTCAGTTCTACGTATTTTTGTTGCTACGCTGTTTGATGGTGATCAGTTTTTAAAAGAAAAAGTGCTCACAATTGACGCGGGTGTTATTACCGCTATTGATGATAAAACTAATAATGTAGATGAAACCTTATCAGGCTTAATTACCCCTGGGTTTATAGATTTACAGGTAAATGGTGGTGGAGGTGTATTGTTTAACCGAGCACGCAATGCATCAGAGGTTAAACGAATGCTTATGGCGCACGCTAAGTATGGCACAACAGCCATGCTGCCTACTTTAATTACCGATACAGTTGAAGTTATGCGCCAAGCGGCTGATGTAATAGCCGATGCGATTGTTAAACACACACCTGGCATTATGGGCATTCACTTTGAAGGACCGCATTTATCTATAGCTAAAAAAGGGGCACATAGCGAAGAATTCATTCGTCCTATTTCAGATGATGAGTGGCAAGTTTTATCGCGCAAAGATATAGGCAAAGTGGTGGTTACATTAGCCCCTGAAAATGTACTTCCAAGTGATATTACTCAAATGCGTGAGTTAGGCATACATGTTTGCTTAGGCCATACAAATGCGTGTTTTGAGCAGGCACAACGAGCCGTTGATGCTGGCGCTACAGGATTTACACATCTATACAACGCAATGTCACCTTTGCAAGGGCGTGAGCCGGGTGTTGTGGGGTGTGCTTTGCTAAATGATAATGCCTATTGTGGCTTAATAGTTGATGGTCATCATGTTGATTATGCTGCATGCCAAGTAGCACTAAAAGCTAAACCTAAAGGGCGTGTGTTTTTAGTGACAGATGCAATGCCACCTGTGGGTACAAATGAAACTGAATTTGCTTTTTTCGATCGAACAGTAACACTTAACCAAGGCAAGTTAACCTCAACAACGGGGGAGCTTGCAGGCTCTGTACTTGATATGGCAACGGCTGTGAAAAATAGCGTTGAGCATTTGCAGTTGCCACTATCAGAAGCACTAAAAATGGCATCTTTATACCCAGCACAGTATATTAACTTACCCACAACACATGGAAGGTTAATTGTTGGCAGCCCTGCTAATTTTGTTCAACTCGATACAAACCAACAGGTTATAAGCACGTGGATTGGTGGCGAACAGCTTTTTAAAAAATGATAATAAATATAAATAAAGGAAAAATAACATGACAACAAATGTTATGGATACACCTAAAAGCAGTAGCATACTGCCCATGGCTATTGTGGCAGTATTATTTTTTATACTGGGGTTTGCAACGTGGCTAAATGGTTCATTAATGCCTTATTTAAGCCAAATATTAAAGTTAACGCCATTTCAGGGATCGTTAATTTTATTTTCGTTTTATATAGCGGTGACTTTTACAGCGTTACCATCGGCAATGTTAATTAAAAAAGTTGGTTATAAAAACGGTATGGCGATGGGCATGGGGTTGATGATGATTGCCGGCTTGTTATTTATTCCTGCTGCGATGTCGCAAGTTTTTCCTTTATTTTTGTTGGCACAGCTAGTGATGGGCGCAGGACAAACATTGCTTCAAACTGCGGTTAATCCCTATGTTGTAAGGCTTGGGCCTGAAGAGTCTGCAGCGGTTCGTATTAGTATTATGGGCATACTCAATAAAGGGGCGGGTGTTATTTCACCCTTAGTGTTTACCGCGTTAATTTTAAGTAATTTTACAGATACAGTAGGCACTGAGCTTAGCCAGCAACAAGTTGATGACATGGCGAATGGTCTTATTCTTCCTTATTTAGGTATGGCACTATTTATTGGACTATTAGCGTTTGCCGTTAAAAAATCACCATTACCCGAACTTATTACTGACGATGCTGAGCAAACAAGAGGTAGCAGTGAAATAAGCGAAACGTTATCTCACCCTAACTTAGTTTTTGGGGCGATTGCCATTTTTTTATATGTTGCAGTAGAAGTTATTGCTGGCGATACCATTGGTACTTTTGCGCTCTCTCTTGGCGTTGCTAATTATAGTGTGATGACCTCCTACACCATGATCTTTATGGTGTTTGGCTATATTTTGGGTATTTTGCTTATTCCCAAATTTATAACTCAACAAGCAGCCCTCACACTATCAGCCGTATTAGGTATTGCTATTACCTTGTGCATTTTATTAATTGATGCGCAGTCGTTTATTATTGCCAACGCATTATTAATACCATTAGGCGGCGCTAATTTACCCGATGTATTACTACTTATAGCGTTTTTAGGCTTAGCAAACGCCATTGTTTGGCCCGCGGTATTTCCACTTGCGTTGTCTGGGCTTGGAAAACTAACAAGCACAGGCTCTGCGCTTTTGGTTATGGGGATAGCCGGGGGGGCGTTTGGTCCAGTTTTATGGGGGTTATTAAGCGGGTTTACTTCATTACAAACAGGGTATTCGGTGTTGTTACCATGTTATTTATTTATTTTATTTTATGCCGTAAAAGGCCATAAAATGAAAAAGTAATAACGTCCACCAGCGACCCAAACCCCAGTGCACTTTGCAATATAAAGTGCACTGATGCTTAACTAACCTGAGCTCTGGCGAGGGGTACATTGATTACCCACAGCTTAAGTTAACTATTACACGTTAACTTAGGCGCGTTACTTTTAGTTTTATCCTGCCTGCGTTTGCCCCATAAAAGCGGCTTAAGTCATTGGCGAAGGGACTAAATTCACCTGATTTAGTAATAGTCACCGTAGCGCCATTAGCTATTTTAAATAAAAATTCTTCGTTATTATTAATTGCGCCAACTAATGAGAACCACTGAGCATCTGGAAGTCGTCTGAATGGTTCAAGTAATGCCATTGGAATTTCTTTAACGCCTAATTGCACGTCATCTCGATGCCATCCCTTAGGTGTACACTTTATGCCGTCGTCAAACCAATGTTGATCAGGGTAGGGGGTAAAGCGATAAGTTGCACCTTGCTCAAGCATTAAGCCCGTTTTGTTATAAAACTCACTGGCAAATACCACCACATCTTGGCTTTGGCCAATACTTAATACGCTCATATTTTGGTTGGCAAGCGTAATGTGAGCACTTATGCCGGTAAAACTTAAGGTGCTGTTGTCACTGTAGCTAACGTTGTATGACTGCTTTTTAAGTGACTCTGGACGGTAGCTGGTGAGCTTATTAATACGTGTAGCCACACTGTGGTGAACTAATGGCTTAATATTACTTGCTTCGTTATCCACCAGCACAAAGCACTCTCTATCTACCAGCTTAAAGAACGAGTTTAACCAAAAGTAATTTTGCTGGTGGCTCAGTGCAAGTGAGTCGGGGATAACAGTGAGATCGTCTTGTGCAATTAAATTACTATCTGGAAGAAGAGTTTTGTAGTTAATATCGTGACTTGTTAGCAATGAAATAGCTAACGGCTGCTCAATAATCCCTGTCTCTTATACACATCTCCGAGCCCACGAGACGGACTCCTATCTCG
>OJBZ01000992.1_pt1 | contig 11505 bp, 9 predicted proteins | sample 1591671 | NCBI WGS metagenome assembly OJBZ01 (sample SAMN05416850, study PRJEB24817) | seawater metagenome | isolation source: Sea water | place: Canada:Atlantic | collected 2013-07
TCTACACGTAAGGAGTCGTCGGCAGCGTCAGATGTGTATAAGAGACAGATCATATACTGGTGGCGTTAATTTTTTGTTAAAACGCGCTGTGCGTATTGGTGTACTCGTGCTGATAATGTTTGGAACAACAGCATGGATAACGAGTGAAGTACCGACCGCTTTTATTCCAGATGAAGACCAAGGCTATTTATTCTTGGATGTACAGTTACCTGACGCCGCATCTTCTAACCGTACTGAAGCTTTGCTAGCGAAAATCACACCAATCATTCAGCAAGACCCTGCAGTAACTGACGTTATAATGGTTTCAGGTTCATCGTTATTAGGTGGTGCCGGTTCAAATAATGCATTAGGTATTATTATGCTGAAAGATTGGGAAGAACGTACAAGTCCTGAATTGAAATTAAGATCGATTATAGGTCGTTTAATGGGACAACTTTGGGCAATGCCAGATGCTCAAATTATGATTTTTAACCCACCGCCAATTCCCGGTTTAGGAACAAGTTCAGGTTTTGAATTTAAGTTACAAGATAGCGAAAATCGAAGTCCTGCTAGTTTAGCACAGGTGATGAATGGTTTGATTTTTGATGCTAATCAACGACCTGAATTGAGTCGCGTATATAGTACATACCGCGCTAATGTGCCGCAGTATTTTCTAGAAGTCGATCGCAATAAAGCGAAAGCACAAGGTGTGGCGTTATCAGATATTTTTGTTACCTTGCAGGCACAACTCGGGTCAATGTACGTTAATGACTTTAGCCAATTTGGTCGCACTTATAAAGTAACCTTACAAGCTGAAGCTGAGTTTCGTAAAGAGCCTGCTGATTTACGTCATTATTATGTGCGTAATAGTGCTAAAGAGATGGTAGCTCTTACAACATTGGCTAAACTTACGCCGATTTTAGGGCCAACAAGTATTAGCCATTTTAACTTGTATCGTAGCGCTGCTATTAGTGGTCAAGCAGCTCCTGGGTATTCTTCTGGTCAAGCTATTGCGGCAATGGAAGCACTAGCGAGCAACTTACCTCAAGGTTATGTTTATGAGTGGTCGGGGCAATCAAAACAAGAAATTGAAGCTGGCAATTTAGCACCAATTTTATTTTCTTTAGCGATTGTTTTTGTCTATCTGTTTTTAGTGGCGCAATACGAAAGTTGGACAATCCCATTTTCTGTTATCGCGGCGGTGCCATTAGCTATTTTAGGAGCTATGTTGGCATTGTATAGTTTAGGTCTGGCAAATAATATTTATGCTCAAGTTGGTTTGATATTACTTATAGGGCTATCGACTAAAACCGCGATATTAATTGTTGAGTTTGCGATGGAGCAACGTGCGGCAGGTTGCAGTGTTTTAGATGCAGCACTTAATGCCGCTCGTTTACGTTTTCGGGCAGTGCTAATGACAGCATTATCTTTTATTTTAGGCGTATTACCGCTTGTATTTGCCTCAGGGGCCGGCGCAGGAAGTCGCATTTCTTTAGGTGTTACTGTATTGGCCGGCATGATTGCTGCGACGTTATTTGGCACCTTATTAGTGCCATATTTTTATATGATTATTCAACGTATGCGTGAATACATTAAAGGTGAGGCAAAGCCAGAAGTACAAGAGGTAAATAATTAGCAATTATGCCTTACTGAGATTTAGAAAGCAGAGATAAAATAAATTGAGTAAAGGGATTAACAAGCGTTTTTAAAAACTATTTTATGCCTGTTAATCCTATTTTATCGCGATATGACGCGAACTGAGCAGACTTAATAAAAAAAACCGCTCAATGAGCGGTTTTTTATGTTTAACTTTAACGCTTTTTTACGACGCGTATTAGATGCCGGCAGCTAAACGCAGCGCTTCGGCTCTATCTGTTTTTTCCCAACTAAACGCGGTAAACGTATCATCACCTACGGTCATTTCAAAAGGTTCACGGCCAAAGTGACCATAGGCAGCGGTTTGCTTATACATAGGGTGCAGCAAATCTAACATTTTAGTGATGCCGTATGGACGTAAGTCAAAATGTTCACGCACAAGTTCAACCAAACGCTGCTCAGATACTTTACCTGTGCCAAAGGTATCAATTGAGATTGATGTTGGCTCAGCAACACCAATAGCATAAGAAATTTGAATTTCACAACGATCAGCTAAACCGGCAGCAACGATATTTTTTGCCACATAACGGCCAGCATAAGCTGCACTGCGATCAACTTTTGATGGATCTTTACCTGAAAATGCGCCACCACCGTGACGAGCCATGCCGCCATAGGTATCAACAATGATTTTACGACCGGTTAAGCCACAATCGCCTACAGGACCACCTATAACAAATCGACCGGTTGGGTTGATATGATATTTAGTATCTTTAGTTAATAACTCTTCTGGCAAAACATGTTTAATTATGTTTTCCATCACAGCATTGTGCAAATCTTCTTGCTTGATATCAGGGTTATGTTGCGTTGACAATACAACAGTATCAATGGCTACGGGCTTGTTATCTTCATAAATAAAAGTAACTTGGCTTTTCGCATCAGGACGCAACCAAGGTAAGACACCAGATTTTCGAGCTTCAGCCTGGCGCTCAACTAAACGATGCGAATAGTATAAGGGCGCTGGCATCAATGTTTCAGTTTCATTGGTGGCGTAACCAAACATTAAACCTTGGTCACCAGCACCTTGATCTTCAGGTTTTACGCGGTCAACACCTTGAGCAATTTCAGGTGACTGTTGGCCAATTAAATTCATAATGCCACAGGTTTCGCCATCAAAGCCAACATCTGAGGAGGTATAGCCAATATCAGAAATAACATCACGAGTGATTTTTTCTAAATCTACCCATGCAGATGTAGTAACTTCACCTGAAATAATAGCAACACCAGTTTTTACCATAGTTTCGCAGGCAACACGTGCATGCTTGTCTTTGGCAATAATAGCATCTAAAACCGCATCAGAAATTTGATCGGCAATTTTATCTGGATGTCCTTCTGATACTGACTCAGAAGTAAAAAGGTGTGTAGACATAAACCCTCTGTATAAATTAACTGTAAAACTTAATAGCGATATTCTAACCGTTTCGTAAACTATTTCCTACCATTATTTACGCCTAGATGGCTAAACGTCTTTGGCTGCTGTTTTTTTGCGGCCCTAATGTCTCTTTGACATCAGTGTCGCCTAATAATAACTGCTCAGGGATAGTGTTTTAACTGCAGAGGACGCTGCCAAATATGACTAAAAAGTGCTTGCTGTTTTGAGCAATGCATCGAGCTATAAAATGCTGTTGTGCCTAAACGACTATTAGAATTGATTAGTTGATGTAATGTCAGCTGTCGTTGTAGTTGCTCGGTTACCGGTTGAGCCGTTTCCATAATGACCACGTCATTGCCGCATATATCTTTAATTAGATCACTTACTAACGGGTAATGGGTGCAGCCTAACACGATAGTATCAACACCTTTGGCTAACAGCGGTAATAAATAAGCGTTCAATAATGATTTGCACTCAGCCGTGTTTTTTTTATCTTGTTCAATAAGTTCGACTAAACCTGGGCAGGGTTGTATGGTCACTTGCGTGTTATAGCTATATTGTCCGACTAACGCTAAAAAACGTTGGTTTTCAGCGGTCGCTTTGGTGACTAAGATGGCTATTTTTTTATTTTTGCTTAAATTGGCTGCCGGTTTTATCGCTGGCTCAACGCCAATAACAGGCATTGAAATGGTTTGACGTAACTGGTCTATCGCATTAACAGTCGCGGTATTACAAGCTACAACAATGGCTTTAACGTTACGCTCAATAAACCATTGGGCAATTTCATTTACCCGTTGTTGAATAAATTGTGGTGACTTTTCACCATAAGGTGCATGCAGCGTATCGGCGACATAGAGCAAATTTTCATTAGGTAATTGTTTTTCAATACATTGGGCGATGGACAAACCGCCAACACCGGAATCAAATATACCAATGGCATCAGTATTCACCGCAGGGCGTTCATTTTTCAAAGTTAAATTGGCTGTTTGTATATCGATGTTATTTTGCAAAAGCATTAATAAGCGCAGCTTTAAGTCGTGATGTAGTTAGTTGTGCTAAGTATATTATTAACTGGCAAATAAGGTCTATATATTAATAACAAAGTTAGTTTTTATTCAGGATTTTAACTATATAAATAATAATGTTTGTATAGTTTTTTGTTTATATTTAAACTCATCTTTAATGGTAAGTGGTTACAGGAAGTTCGATGAAAAGTGATGTCTCATTAGCCCGTATTAAACAGTTTCCGATATTGATGTGGATCTTATTGTTTGGTTCATTTATTACGCGCGGCAGCTATTACATGGTTTGGCCGTTTTTAGCGGTAATTCTCTATGATAAGTTTGCCTTATCAGCCACACATGTCGGACTTATTCTCTCAAGCGCTGCGGTTATTTCTGTGTTGGTGAGTTTTGTTGGAAGTGCACTCTCTGACCGTATTGGCCGCCACCCATTAATGTACTTCAGTGGTCTTTTATATATCATTTCTTTTTCATTATTAGCACAAGCTAACTCTATTGTTGGCTATGCGTTAGTGATCACGCTGTGCTCGATTGCGACGGCGTTATGGCGACCACTAGCTTCTGCGTTAATTGGCGATATAATTAAAGATAACAGCACCCGTGAACTCGCCATGCAATCATTATATTTTATTGTTAATGTCGGTTGTGCTGTGGGTCCTATGCTTGGACTATGGCTGGGTTTAACTGGAGAGCAGTCTAGTTTTTACATTACTGCAGGGGCTTTTGCTTTTCTATTAGTGCTTCTATGGTGGGGGTTTCATCAGCATAAGAAGTTTGACAGCGAAGAAGGAGGCAACACTAAGACAGCGGTTATCGATAGCACAGTAAACAACCATATTTTAACGCCTGAACCAACTCAAACTCATGCCCAAGCTAAAGCAAAAAAGCCGCTAAACAATAAGAATAAAAGTCAACTTCTTAAGGTATTAGCTGCAGATAAATTATTGCAATGTCTTATTTTTGCGAACATTTTATGTATGTTCATTTATGCGCAAATGGACAGTTCACTTATTCAGTATTTAACACGTGCTAAAGTGCCTGATCTACTTGAACTGATCTCAGCAATGATTCTTACCAATGCGTTAGTGATTATCTCAACCCAATTTTTATTATTAAAGTTGATGGCAAGTTTATCGCTCGTCAATCGAATACAAGTAGGCCTAGTATTATTGATGTGCTCACAAGTTTGGTTAGCGGTTAATCCATTGACGCTATTTTGGGGCTGGATAGGTGCGATTGTGGTGATGAGCTTAGCTGAAACTATTCTTTTCCCTACCATGAATGTTCATATTGACCGCCTAGCTCCTGCGCACCTGCGTGGCGCGTATTTTGGCGCAGCGTCGTTTTATGAATTTGGCTTTGCGATAGCGCCGCTTGGCGGTGGTATTATCCTCGACCAACTTGGAGGCTCTTGGCTGTTCTTTATAACCGCAGGTTTAACATTGCTGGTTATCTATCTTTATAGCGTATTGAATGACTTACCCAGACCCGACTTTACAAAATTTAAACCACAGTCAACTACCGAGTAAGTTTATAAATTATCTCCTGCAATAATAGGCAACGGTAAGTAATTTCGAACCTTGAGGGGAAAGTAACGGTTAAAATACTGCAGCTATTTTTAAGATAAAATCAAGATAATGACTTCCAAGGTGCCGCCGTTCACATAGTCCTGAATATCGGGTGCTTGTCTAGAGCTGTGCAGAAATATCATTGATATTATTTAAAATAAGAAAAGGTAGTGACTTCCAAGGTGCCGCCGTTCATATAGTCTTGAATATCGGGTGCTTGTCTAATGTTGGCGGAAATATCGTTGATATTATTTAAGATAATAAAAGGTAGTGACTTCCAAGGTGCCGCCGTTCACATAGTCCTGAACACCGGGTGTTCAGGGCGGAAATATCATGCTAACCGTAGGCTTCCCGATACGAGCCGGGCCTGCACAATAGCTAATAATCAATATCCTTAGGTAAAACTTATCGGCTCAGGGACATAGTTCACAAACGAACACCCCAGAAGTCAAAGCCATTATAGCTAAAAATGTCAGTTGATTTAAGTTTTTTATTACTTGTAAGACCTGACTGCTTAATGCTTGAACAAATTGAAGTTTCTTTAAACGAAATGGCTTTAGTTGAAAAGTATGAGTTAAAAATTTCGCGCTGAGCGTATAAAATTAGCGACAAGGATGATAATTATCATCTTGTGAGAATACCTTAGCTTCACTAATGGTCTGAGTAATGCTAAATATTTCTCCTTTCGCAAGTCCGGCATTAAGCCAAGTTCGTCCAAGTCTCTCGTCAAAAGACATCAGAGTCGACATCGCATGGTATGCTTTGTTGTCAGTAACGTCCTGGTGATATTTATTGAGTTTCTGCTGAATTTCTTTGTACAACTCTGCTTTGAAGTAATGCCGATAATTAAGTTGTTGCAGATAAAGCCCCATCATATAGGCCATTGAGGTTTGGCTGCGTTGCTCTAGCTGACTGCCCATTTGTAAGCATGAATCAGCTACGTCAATATTTTCTAGTTGTAGTTCACAAAAGTTGATGAGAGTTGTGTAGTTTATTCCTAATGATGTTGAAGTCATTTCGATGGCACTATTAAGCCTATTATTAAAACTTAGGCCACTGTTTTTTTGATAGCTTTGTTCAATAAAACTAATTTTTTCGAAATGGTAGTCATTAAAATAGGCTTTATTATTGCCAAGATGAATCGCCTCTAGGGCATCACTGATGCTGTTTTGCGAAAGATGAATACTGGCAATTAAATACCATAAATAGGCATTGTCTTTATCGATATGGTGAGCTTGGTCATACAGTTCGTCATGACAATACTGCTGATTGAAGTTTTCAGAGCAAAGCGCAAGTTGGCGATCATACAAAAGCCTGTCGTTAGCTGACGTTGGCGAGCGCAGAAAAATATCATCTAGATTTTCGCTGTTTTTAGCTCGGCTATTTTGCATATATAGCGCAAGTTTATCATCGCTGCCAGCGCTTAATTCAAGCGCAGTTATATAGTCATCCTGCTTAATTTTACGTTCGGCGCTGTCATTGATATTGTTAAGGCAATTATCAGCTAGCTCAATTAACTTAATGCTGGAAGCATTTGATGGCGCTATCAATTTTTCTGTCGAGCTTGCTATATTCTCAAAAGTTGCCGTTTGCTCAATTGTTGAATTGGACTTAATAGGAATTTGTTTGGTTGATAATAGCGCTGGCGCAGAAGGGAAAGCATTGTCTGAAGATGGACGGTTTAATAGCAATATATAAGCAGTGAAAACTAATGTGATAATGAGAAGAATAGCTTTAGATGGCATCATACTCTAATCCTTTAGAGCTGGGTTTAGACAGGTTATTAAAATACTGTATTAAGCAGTTTTACTTGGGTTTACCGCTAGCTCAATCGTTGATTGTAAAAGTTCTATTTTACTTTGCATTCTTTCGCGTTCTTGCGCTAGATCAGCACGCGCTTTAATTAAATCATTAGCAAGGTTTAACGACATCATCACCAGTGCTTGCTCCGGTGTTTTTGCTGAATGCTTTTTCTTCGCGTCATGCTCTAAACGTTTATTTATTTCATCGGCGGCTTGTAATAAAGCAGACTCATGACCAGCAGGACAAGCGATTTTCAGTCGTTTGTTGGCAACATTGATTGTTACTGTGTGTTGGCTCATTGCGTTGTTAGTCTCAAGACATTATTTTCGTATTTTCAGTAAGCAATTAAAATATACTGCCACTGGATTGTCATACTAAGAAAGCTAATGATAACCAAAACTTAGTACCCCATAAAGGGGAACTATAACGGTGAGTCTTACACTATGCAAGTGATCTCTATGGTTTTTCTGGAATCAAGGCTATGCCAATGTTAAGCTAGCTAGCAATATACTCCTGATTGAATTTATATTTTTATGGCTGATAGCACTACTTTAGATTTTCCCTCTGTACAAGCGATTTTAACCAGTGAAGGTGTTGAAGCACATGCCGCTGAAATTCATGGCGTGCTCACCGGTTTAATTTCAGCTGGTTTTGAATTTGAAAGTAACGATTACATCGCTATGGTTAACGACATGCTTAATAATGCTGAAGGTTTACCTGTCAGCGTTAAAAGCTTAGTTAAAGACATATATAGTGATATTTGGCAGAAAATTCTTGATGATTCTTACAGCTTCCAATTAATGCTGCCTGATGACGATGACTCTATTGTTGAGCGTGGTCATGCACTCGGTAAATGGGTGCAAGGTTTTAACTTAGGTTTTGGCTTACAACAAACAAAAAATGCTGTTTTTTCGGAAGATGTTAAAGAAGTACTGACAGATTTCGGTGAAATTGCTAATTTGTCAGACGAAATGGAAGAAAATGAAGATACGGAACAAGCGTATTTTGAAATTGCCGAATACGTTAGAATTTCTGCTTTACTGTGTTTTACCGAACTAGGTGCGCCGCCGGCACCACAAGATAAAGCCGAGACACTACATTAGCGCTTAACAATTAATCCTCTGTATTTAAATAATCTTAACCGTACGCAGTGAGCTGGTAACCATGATCAAAAACACTTTATTACCTGTTGCTGAATTTTGTCAGCGTCGACGCGATTTTATTGCGCAGATGCCGGAAAATAGCATAGCGCTAATTTCTGCTGGTAAGGAAGTTACCCGCAGCAATGATACCGAATACCCTTTTTGCCAACATAAGCACTTTTATTATTTGACCGGTTTTAATGAGCCGGATGCCATGCTGGTGTTAATTAACACTGATAAATTAAACGCAGCGCAAAGTATTTTATTTTCCCGTGAAAAAGACGCATTGCAAGAAATTTGGCACGGACGACGTGTCGGGCAAGCAAAAGCGATAGATGATTACCAAGTTGATGATTGCTTTAGCTTAGCGGAAATTGATCAACAACTGTTGCCGTTAATGTCTGGTAAAAGCGCAGTACTAATTTGCCAGCCAGAGCTGGCTGAATTTCAGCAACAAGTTTTAGATTGGTTGAATAAAGTAAGAAAGGCCGCTCGTAGTGGCATTAAAGCGCCAAATTCATTAATAGACTGCAGTGATATACTCGATGAAATGCGCTTGCATAAATCACCTGCAGAGCTCGATATTATGCGACAAGTTAATGTCATCAGTGGCGCGGCTCATCAACGTGCAATGCAAGCAACGAAAACCGGTAAATTTGAATATCAAATAGAAGCGGAGTTACTGCACGAGTTTGCCATACATGGTGCTCGCTATCCTGCATACGGTTCGATTGTTGCGGGCGGTGATAATGCCAACATTCTGCATTATACCGATAACGACGACACCTTAAATGATGGTGATTTATTACTGATTGATGCCGGTGGTGAGTTAGCGGGCTATGCTGCTGATATTACCCGTACTTTTCCGGTTAATGGACAGTTTAGTGAGCCACAAGCGTTAATTTATCAATTGGTGCTTGATAGCCAAAATCTTGCTATTAACGCGATAAAACCTCTGCAAACCTTCGCGCAATTGAATCACATTGTCTGTGATTTTCTCACCCAAGGTTTATATGACTTAGGTGTTCTACAAGGTGACATTACTGAGTTATTGGCGAAAAAAGCTTGTAAGAAATATTTTATTCATGGCTTAGGTCATTGGCTCGGATTAGATGTGCATGATGTCGGTGATTATCATTCGAATCAGCAACGCGAACAACTAAGACCGTTTGCCGCTGGTATGGTGATGACCATTGAACCGGGGATTTACATTCCGCTGAGTGATCATAGCGTTGATGAAAAATGGCGCGGTATTGGTGTGCGCATTGAAGACAATATCTTGGTAACAACCAATGGTTTTGAAAATCTAACGATTAATGCTGCTAAAAGCATTGCTGATATTGAGCAGCTGATGTCACAGTAGCTACTTTTTACTATAAATAAATCAGTTGATTAAAAACAAAGTGATCAGTCTGATAAAAGTATAAGCTTTAGCGTTAATTATGTCCGTTATCAGTCACGCTAAAACGACAAAATAACGCTAAAGTAGTAGAGAAAATAAAGGCTAACGATGAACTCAAGCTTAAACAAAGACAAGGCTACTAGTACTAACCATTTTGATGTGGTTATTGCTGGTGGCGGTTTATCAGGCGCGCTGATGGCGCTGAGCCTATCTACTTTAGTGACTGGCCAGCAAATGCCACTAAAAATAGCGATTGTCGAAGCTAATCCAATATTAACCGACCCGTCACGCAGTTTTGATGATCGTGTTTTAGCCTTATCGCATGGCAGTGCCGCTTATTTGACTGACGTAGGAGCATGGCAATATTTATATCAACACGCCGAGCCGATTAACAATATTCATATTTCAGACCGTGGTCACTATGGCAAGGCAAGGTTATATGCAAAGCAACAGCAAGTTGATGCGCTCGGCTATGTCGCTGAAATGTCGGTTATTGGTGCGGCTTTACTCAAAGCGTTAGCGACGAAAAATAATATTACTTGGTTTGCCCCTGACCGTATTGAAAATGTGCAATGGCAAAGTGAGCAAGTCAATGTGGAGCTAAGCTCAGGTGCGCAGTTAACGGCGGCACTATTATTGGGCTGCGATGGCGTGCAGTCACCTTGTCGTAAGTTTGCCAACATTGCGAGCACCAGCCGTGATTATCAACAATCGGCATTAATTGCCAATGTTGCCACCGCCCATCACCATAACAATATTGCCTATGAGCGCTTTACCGAAACGGGTCCCATTGCCATGTTGCCGTTGTCGCCAGCGCCAAATAGCAATAAGCAAAGTGCAGGGCGCTGTTCTTTGGTTTGGACCTTAACACCTGAATTAGCAGAAAAAATGTTGAATTTATCAGATGATGAATTTGCAGAGCAGCTAGCGCAATCTTTTGGTCATTGGCTTGGCAAGATAACCCATGTCGGTAAACGGGTGATTTACCCTTTAAAGTTAGTACAAGCAAGTGAGCAGGTATATCATCGTATGGCCTTAATTGGTAACGCCTCACACACCATACACCCGATTGCCGGACAAGGTTTTAACTTAGGTTTACGTGATGTCAGTGATATGACTCAAGTAATTAAAAGCGCCTTAGCACAACAGCAAGACATCGGCGCCTTTGCGAATTTAATGCAATATGCCCAGGCGCGCCAGCAAGACCAACAACAGGTGATAAGTTTAACTGATTCGTTAGTCACCTTGTTTTCAAACCAATTACCGCCATTAGTGGCAGGGCGCAATATTGGCTTAAAAGTATTGAATTATGTCCCAATATTGAAAAATGCTTTGGTTAAGAAAACCATGGGCTATTAATTTAGTTATTAGCTTTAGTAAATAACTTTGGTCGTTAGTGGTATCGGTTTATAAAAATAAGCAACAAAGTAAGCGTTAGGTGTCGTTAGGTGCTAACGATGAGACGTAACCATAAACGTGTAACATAAATGTGAAACTTAAATTTGAAAAATAATGCAAAAATTTGATCTGTTAATTGTTGGTGGCGGTATGGTGGGCTTAACGC
>OJBZ01000994.1_pt1 | contig 11468 bp, 14 predicted proteins | sample 1591671 | NCBI WGS metagenome assembly OJBZ01 (sample SAMN05416850, study PRJEB24817) | seawater metagenome | isolation source: Sea water | place: Canada:Atlantic | collected 2013-07
GACCAACAAACGCTGTCCGAAGGATTCGGCTAAAAGCGTTTTACTCTTTGTTGAGTAGTATTTGCTTAGAATGACTAGGCTACACACTACTCGCCGCGATTAAAATGCTTTTATCTCGAACAAAATTTAACCGCGAAAGATCAACAGACCCTAGCCAATTCATATAGGAATGTCTCATTCATGTCGATAAGCAACAACGCCGATTTAGTAGCCGCAATTAATCAAATTATGCCCTTTGGTAAATATAGCGGCAGAAAATTACTACAATTGCCCGAGCCTTATTTAGTTTGGTTTCACTCCAAAGGGTTTCCAGACGGAAAGTTAGGTCAACAGCTGGCGTTAATTTATGAGGTTAAACTCAATGGTTTGGAAGATATGCTAAGACCTTTACTAAGAGGTTAATTTTTAGCATTATTCAAATTAATTTGTTATTTCATTTATTGTTTTAAGTCTTGTTTGCTATATAGCTTTTTGCTAACGAATTGTTTTGCAATGTATAGTTAAAAATGGTCTTTATGAGTTGATTCTTGGGTCTAAAAAAAAGTAAAAAAGTGCCTCTTTCATCATAATATTCACTTGCTTTCATCGTGCGCTTGTTCTTAAATTAATTGTGATTGAAGTGATGTCATACAGCAGTCGGCATAATACTTTGTTGGTTAATTAAGGTAAGTTATTAATAATTATCCAGTGTTTATTTAATGGTTGAGGTGTTATTCATGAGAAGACAGAAAAGAGATAAATTAGGCAGAGCACATTCAAATGGTTATCAAGCTGGGCTTTGTGGCCGAACCAAGGACAAGTGCCCTTATCAAAATACGGATACTAAATCGGAATGGCTGGGTGGTTGGCGAGAAGCCTTAACCGATAGAAGTATGGGATTGTTTAAATAAAGTAAGTCCCAAACGATAAATAAAATTTTCATGAAAAGCCCTCCATATAGAGGGCTTTTTGTTTAGAGGGCTTTTTGTTGCTGTTTGATCGGTTATTTTTCTTTATACCAGCCAAACGTTATCAAGAACAAGCAGAGCATATTGATTGTTTTTTTAGCGTGAATTGCTGCCATGAATTACTCTGACCATCAAAAATATTGAGTTGATTAGTTGCAACTACATGGCCGGTTAAAAATTTGATGGCTTGCAACGCTTGCATACCACCAATAATGGCAAGTACCGGGCCTAGTATACCTAAGGTTTGACAGTTATTTTCTGGTGCTTTTTTATCTCTCGGAAATAAGCATTGATAGCATGCGCTGTCAGCTTCATTAGGATTAACAAACATATGTTGGCCGTCAAAGCCGGTTGCTGCCCCAATCACCAAAGGCTTTTTATGCTCAAGACATTTTTGATTAATAAGGTAGCGGGTGTTGATGTTATCGCTACAATCGAGTACCAGATCTACTAGCGGGAAATAGTAATCAGCAAGCTCTGTATCTAACATTTCATCAAGCACTTCGATATTAGTACTGCTATTAAGTTGCTGTAGTTTTTCGGCACTAGTATCGGCTTTATTATGCGCAATGTCGGTGTCATTAAAAAGTATTTGTCGAGGCAGGTTACTGATGTCGATACTATCACCATCAACTAAATAGATGTTACCGACACCTGCTGCGTTCAAATAGAGACTAACCGGGTTACCTAAACCACCAACCCCAACAATTAAAACCCGTGCATTTTTCAGCGCTTGCTGACCTTGTTCACCAATGCCTTTGAGCATTGTTTGGCGACTGTAGCGTAGTTGTTCTTGTTGACTAAGCATTAGGTGATGACTCCGTATAATGGTGGCTATGCACCGCATTGGCTTTAAATTGAATATAAACATTGGCCTTTGTTGTAAGTGCCATGCGGTTTGCCGACCATAAGCTTATTTGCGCATAAAACTGTTGTTCAGCCACTTGTAGCGTTATTAGGGCGTGGGTTTTGCTGTTTGCTATTGCGCTAATGGTAGCCGATAAATGGTTGACGATTGAGCTGTGCTCAGGTTTAGTGAGGCTGATACTTATATCGCGAGCATAAATAATACACCTGAGTTGATGGCCAATTAAATTCGGCTGTGCTGTCTGTTCTAGTAAAGGTAAATATATGCTGCAAACGTTATCTTGTGATGTCGGCAGTGATAATCGCGTCAAACCATAATCAGGTAAATGTTCAGCAACCGTTAGCGATAAGCTGGTTTTAGCGCTAGTCTCGCCCGAACTATTTAGCTGATGAATGGCTTGATGAATTGGGTATGCTTGGCTTATTTTTCCTGCTGAAACCACTATCAATTGATCGGCGATATATTGTAGCTCACTTAAACTATGGCTGACATAAAGCATGGGCAGCTGAAGTTGTTGTTGAATTTCTTTTAAAATCGTCAACATTTGTGATTTTGTGGTTTTGTCTAAGGCACTAAACGGTTCATCGAGTAAAAGCAATTTAGGCTCTGCTAGCAAGGCTCTTGCGATAGAAACCCGCTGCTTCTCACCACCGGAAAGCTGTGTGACATTTTGATGCTGTAGCTGATTTAATTTTGTTAAGGTTAGTACTTTTTCAATACTTAACGTCGATTGTTTTTGTCGTTTAGCACCGTAGGCTAAATTCTGGTAAACACTAAGATGTGGAAATAAACGACTGTCTTGGAATACTAAGCCTATTTGCCTGTTTTCTGCTTTAATAAAACACTTTTGTTCACTGTCTTGAAGCAATGCACCACTTAACGAGACATGGCCTATTGCTTTTTGTTCAAGGCCAGAGATAACACGTAACAAGGTTGATTTACCTGAGCCCGAGTCACCATATATGCCGGTGATCGCTGAGAGATGAATATTTTGGTCAACGGCTATTTCGAAGCTATTAAAGGCCAATTTAAAAGCTAATGTTAAAGAATTAGGTGTCGCGCTCATGTGTTTATTGCGCTCTGTTGACGCTTGTTGAAATTATTACCTAATAAATAAACCATCGACAACAATAGTAATGAGGCAATTAATAGCCCCGCAGACAGTAGGTGAGCATTCGCGTAATTGAAGGCTTCAACGTGGTCGAATAAAGCGATAGATAATACCCGTGTTTCGCCGGGAATATTGCCACCAATCATTAACACCACACCAAATTCGCCAACGGTATGGGCAAAGCCTAATGCGGTTGCGGTAATAAAACTGGCTTTTGTTAAGGGTAAAACAACACTAAAAAATCGGTCTATCGGTCCTGCACCTAACATAGCTGCTGCTTCGAGGTGATGATCTCCTAATTGTTCGAAAGCTTTTTGTAATGGTTGTACAACAAAAGGTAATGAATACAGCACTGAGCCAATGACAATTGCGCTAAAACTGAAGGCTAATTGACTGCCTGTTGCACTTTGCCAAAATTGTCCAGGCAATGATGTCGGTGAAAATGCCAGTAGTAAATAAAAGCCTAATACCGTTGGTGGTAATACTAAGGGCAGGGCAACTATCGCTTCAAAAAAGACTTTAAACCGACTCTGCCATTTTGCCAGGTACCATGCGAGTGGTGTACCTATTAATAGCAGTATTACTGTGGTGATTGCTGCCATTTTTAAGGTGGTGGTGAGTGCTAGTAGGTCAGCTGAAATATCAGTCATTTTGTGCCTTTACGGGTAAATAGCCTAATTGTTGTAACTTTTCTTGGCTGCTGGTTTGTAAAATAAAATCACTGATTTTTTGTGCAATTTCAACTTGTTTACTGGTTTTGATAATGACCAATTGTTGGTCGATGGGCTGATAATACTGCTCAGGAATAAGCACACCCTGATATTGATTTATCTTTAACTGGCTGTAAGCAACGATACCTAAAGGCACAGCTTTGCTGCGCACTTGTTGAAAAGTCTGGTTAACATTTATGCCGGTAACTAATTGATTCTCTAGTTGTGGCCATAGTGATAAATAAGTTAATGCTTGTTGGGCCGCTTTACCGTAAGGGGCGGTATTAGGGTTGGCGATCGCTAAATGCTCAGAATAGGTATTAAGTTCGCTTAAACTGGTTAATTTTCGCGTTGCAGACCACAAGGCAATTTGGCCGAAAGCGTAGCTTTTACGACTATTTTCAGTAATTAATTTTTCTTCTTCGAGTAGCGCTGGGCGTATCGAATCAGCCGCTAAAAATAAATCAAACGGTGCACCATGCTTTATCTGCTGATATAGCGTACCGGTTGCCGCACTAATAATTTGATAGCTGATTTGCTCTTTATTTGGCAAATCAGCGAGCAGTACTTTTAATGCTGGAGCAAAGTTTGCGGCTACCGCAATACGCAAAGGACGTTCTTGTACCCATGTTTGCTCGATAGCACAAACGTGGCTGATGTGCAGAGCCAAGCAAACTGTTGCTAGAGCTAGCAGTTTGTGTAGTGACTTTTTCAGCATTTTATTCAACAGGTTAAGCATTAATACAATTGAAAAAAGCGTTTATTTAAAGTTTAAATGTGGCACAAAGTTACAAGGACGATGGCTAGCATCAAGTTGCTCGACAATTAATTTATCCCATGCAGTTTTGCAAGCATTGGTTGAACCGGGTACCGATAAAATCACGGTACTATTTGCCATGCCTCCGAAGGCACGAGATTGAATGGTCGAGGTACCAATTTCTGCTAATGAAATGGTTCTAAATACTTCACCAAAACCTTCAATATCTTTATCAAATAAAGGCAGTAGCGCTTCAGGCGTGTTGTCTCTTGCAGTAAACCCTGTACCACCTGTGGTTAATATCACCTGCACACTATCATCGGCAATCCATTTAGACACGACCGCACGCAGTTGGTAAACATCATCTTTTGATATTTCTTTAGCGGCTAGTTTATGCCCGGCGGCTTGCAATCGTTCAACAAGCGCTTGGCCTGAGGTGTCGTTATGTTCTTCGCGGGTATCTGAAACGGTTAATACAGCGATATTTAAGGCGACGAAGTCATCACCACAATGAACAGAAGAAGTACTAGACATGAGATTTCCTTGGTAAAGATAATAAATGTTGCGCCTGTTGCCATTGCTCAGGCGTATTGGTGTTAAATAAACAGCGGTTATTTTTGGGGCTAATGACGCTATGGGGTATTTGCTTTAACAAACTTCGTACAGAAGGACCTGATAAATTCCGCTTATTGATTGATTTTTCTGTCGAGCGAGCTTCACGATTAGGCGTTGTTTTTACCTTACATTGTAATAAAGGCTGTTGAAAAAACTGTTCAACATAGGCATTAACTGGCAAATATAATGGCAGGTAATTATCGCTGAAATAACACGCACGCTGACTTAACTCTCCAGCGCGCTTTAATGCTAAAAGTTCATCTGAAGTCATTAAGGGGAGATCTACCGGTAATATTAACAGCGCTTTGGGTTTAAATTGACTGATAATACTTTGAATACCACCTAACGGGCCCATATCAGCAACGAGATCGTTAATGCCGTGTTTGCCACCGCTGACAATAACCTGCGAGCTTCCAACAGCTTCGAGCAACGCTTTGCTATAACTCAGCATATCTTGTTTATCGCGTTGTAAGCTGGCTTTGTCTTGTCCCATACGAGATGACTTACCGCCGGCTAATACCACCCCTAAACAAGGTTGAAATAAGTGATTTACCGAACTCATTAGCCGCCCAACATCGCTAAATTTTTCGTAGCACCGGTGAGTTTTTCATGTAAAAAATGCGTCTGTTTTTTATCTGTCATCATGTTGCTAATTGCTGCTTTAAGCGGTTCTACATCATCAGTCTGTAAGTAATCTTTTAATGACAAACCTTGCTCAGTAAATAAGCATAAATGTAATTTACCTAATGAGCTAACGCGCAGTCGATTGCAGCTATTACAAAAATCTTTTGAATAGGGCATGATCAAACCAATTTTACCCGCATAATCAGGGTGGTAGAACTCTTGTGCGGGTCCAGCGGCTTTGTCATTAATGACAGGTAGCCAACCATCAAGGATCAGGTTTTGTTTTATCCGTGAACCTTGTACATGCTGGGCATCAAAGAACGCTTTATTATCACCGGTTTGCATTAATTCAATAAAGCGCAAGGTCACTGGCGTATCTTTAAGCCAAGCTAAGTAGCTGGCAATGTCGTAACCATTGTACTCGCGCATTAATACCGTATTAATTTTTACGTCAATTCCTGCCGCAACGGCCATATCAACACCTTTAAGGATATGCTGTAGCTTGTCATGGCCGGTGATGGCATGAAATTGTCTAGGGTCTAAACTGTCAATACTGATATTGATTGCGTCGATTCCTGCATCTATCCAAGATGATAAGTGCTCGGGAAGTTTGTAGCCATTACTGGTAATAGCGACTCTTTTAATGCCAGGTGTTTGCTTACAAGCAGCAATAATTTCAGGTAAGTCTTTACGCAGCGAGGGTTCACCGCCAGTAATGCGAATTTTTTCCGTGCCCATTTGAGAAAATGCCGAAGCTAAGCGGGTAATTTCAGGCAGGGTGAGAAATTTTCTGTCGTGATCACATTGATAACCGTCAGGTAAACAATAGTTACAACGAAAATTACATACGTCTGTGATCGATAGCCGCAAGTAATAAAACTTGCGTCCGAAGTTGTCTGTTAACATGTCACCTTTCCAATGTCGGGAGGTAAACAAGTTTCCTTGTTAACCCTGGTAAACACAAAATTTAATTTTGGTTTACGGCTAAAGCAGCATGTTCGTTGCGAAGCAACAAATTTAGCTAAGATAGCTCGGCGAAAATTAGCTTGGTGAATTTTAAATTTTATCGTGATAGATGAAGTTAAAATTCAACAGGCTTTATGATTTGTTGTTTTATATCATATAATCACAAGCATAGTATGATTATGATCAATATAACAGAATCTAATAATGTTATTTGCGGTTGAAAATAGTGTAATCAATGGCTTGCTTAGTATTAGATAGCCAAATTAAGTCGAATAAATTAACTTTAATTACGTGTTAATACGCTCGGCTATATAGAAATAAAATACAATATAAATTGGAAGAGTTTATTATGGTTGATTGTTGTTCTGCTCCCGGATTAATGCCTTTTGCCCAAGCACTAGAAACCATGCTTGCTGCTATTTCTCCTATCACCGAAATTGAAAAAATCACCTTGTCTGAGGGCTTAGGGAGGATTTTATCTAATGATATTACTAGCCCCATTAATGTCCCTCCACATAATAATTCCGCAATGGATGGTTACGCTTTTGCTCAGAGTAATTTGCTCAACCGAGAGTTTTTGACATTGGCCGGTCGCTCTATGGCGGGTCAGCCTTATCAGGGTACGTGTGGTAAAGGCGAATGTATTCGTATTATGACCGGTGCTAAAATGCCAGAGGGTTGCGATACAGTAGAAATGCAAGAAAACTGTCAAGTGGAGGGGGAAAGCGTTAGGTTTTTGGCACAACGAAAACCAGGAGATCATGTACGTTACGCTGGTGAAGATATTCATAAGGGTCATGTGGTTTTTGCACAAGGTCGACGCTTATCAGCAATAGATATTGGCGTTCTTGCCTCACTTGGCATTGATAAGCTTCAAGTATTTCGAAAACTCAATGTTGCTTTAATTGCCACGGGTGACGAATTAAAAAGCTTAGGTCAACCATTAGGCGATGGCGACATATACGAAAGTAACAGCTATGCACTCGCCGGCATGTTAAAAAACCTTAATGTAAATGTCATTGATTTTGGTGTGATTGCTGATGATGAAGCAGCTATTCGAGCAGCGTTTTTGCAAGCCGATCAGCAAGCTGATGCGGTGATCTCTTCCGGTGGAGTCTCGGTAGGTGATGCTGATTACACCAAACTGGTACTTGAGCAAATAGGTGAAATTGGTTTTTGGAAAATAGCCATGAAACCAGGTAAGCCATTCGCTTTTGGTAAACTGCCGAATAGCTTGTTTTTTGGTTTGCCGGGCAATCCGGTGTCAGCTATGGTGACTGCAGATTTACTTGCCATGCCTGCGTTGATGAAACTACAAAATTGTCATACAGCGCCAGCGATAACACTGAAAGCAAAAACCCTAACTGATTTAAGAAAATCACCGGGTCGCATGGACTTTCAACGAGGTGTTTTATCTTACGATAATGATGGGGCGTTAATGGTTAATAGCACAGGTAGTCAAGGTTCGGGCATCTTAACCAGTATTGCCTCAGCTAATTGTTATATTGTGCTGCCCGCCGAGCAAGGTCGGGTGCCGGCCGGAGCAACCGTTAATGTGCGTTTGTTTGAACGTTTTTATGCTTAATTATTTATGCACAGCGCTACTAGTGTAATAGGGGAATAATGTGTCTAAAACACTCTATTTTATTCCCGGTACTATGTGTAATGAAGATTTGTGGCTGCCAACTTGGCAGCTGCTGCGTAAACAATGCCATGAAGATTTTCAATTAATACACTTAGCAATTCCTCGTGCTGGTAGCATGGATGAAGTTGTTAATGCTTTATCTGAGCAAATAGTCGCTGAGCAAGCGATATTAGTTGGCTTCTCGTTAGGCGGCTACATTGCCAGCGCAATAGCATTAAAGCTTGGCGGTAAATTGCAGCAATTATTAATTGTGTCTAATTTTCCAAAAAATTTACCACCTGCTGAAATTAAGCAACGAAAACGTACGATCGATTGGATAAATCAACGCGGCTATTCAGGGCTCCCAACTAAACGCATTAATGACTTACTCCACCCTGATATTGAACAACTCAATTTATCTGGTTATCAAGATATCAAAAAAACCATGGTCACCATGGATCGCGCTCTGGGCAAAGAAGTGCTGCTACATCAACTCAGCGTGTCTATGAATCGACCTAACTTATTGCCTATGTTAGCGCAATTGGCGCTGCCCATTACCTTGCTCGTTGGTGATGCTGATAGCTTAATAGAGCTTGTAGTTTTGAGCGCTGAGTTACAAGGAAATAATACTATCGTGTTAAAAGAAGTTGCTAATACGGGGCATATGTTACCGTTAGAATCTCCGCAAGCGTTAGCATCGATACTTGCCAATTTCCTGACGAGCTAATCACTATTAGTGTTTAATTAAATAGTGATTAATAATAAAGTTTCGTAAAGCTGTGTTTGCTTGAGCGAAAGCGTGTAAAATAGTGGCAATTATATTTCACCTTAGGACTTAACCGTTGAGCGACCGCAAATTTTCCTCACTTAGCTTGCAACCCGCAATTTTAGATAACCTTTCATCACTGGGTTACCATGAGATGACCGAAATACAAGCTAAAAGCTTACCGGCTATTTTAGCGGGGCAAGATGTTATTGCTCAGGGTAAGACAGGCTCAGGTAAAACCGCCGCTTTTGGTCTTGGGCTATTAAATAAGCTTCAGGTTAAAAAGTTTAGAATTCAAACCTTAGTGCTTTGTCCAACGCGTGAATTAGCCGATCAAGTAGCAAAAGAAATTAGAAAGCTAGCGAGAGCTGTTCATAATATTAAAGTATTAACCTTATGTGGTGGTACGCCTTTTGGTCCGCAAGTTGGATCATTAGAGCATGGTGCACATATCATTGTTGGCACACCTGGACGTATTGAAGATCACCTGGGCCGTGGCACATTGTCATTAGAGCATGTTGATACCTTGGTATTAGATGAAGCGGATCGTATGCTTGATATGGGCTTTCAAGCGGCGTTAGATAATATTGTCGATAAAATACCACAACAAAGACAAACTTTATTATTTAGTGCGACGTTTCCTGAGCAAATTCAGAGAATAGCAAATCGTTATTTGCAAACACCCGCAGTGATAAAAGTAGAGTCTAGTCATGAAAGTAGTACAATTGAGCAGCACTTTTACCACATAGAAGGTGATGAAGAGCGTTTAACGGCCATTCGATTATTACTGCTAACGCATCAGCCTGAGTCTAGTGTTATATTTTGTAATACCAAAATCGCTACTCAAAATGTTGCCAATAAATTGACGGCTTATGGCTTTGGTGTTGTGGCATTGCATGGAGATTTAGAGCAAAGAGACCGAGATCAAACCTTAGTTCGTTTTGCAAATAAAAGTGCTTCGGTACTTGTTGCTACGGATGTTGCCGCCCGAGGCTTAGATATTGAAGCGCTTGATGCCGTGTTTAATTATGACATTGCTCATGATAGCGAAGTGCATATTCATCGTATTGGCCGTACTGGACGTGCCGGTAGTACAGGCCAAGCTTTTTCTCTATTTAGCAACAAAGATCGCTACAAAGTAGGCTTGTTAGAAGATTATCTAGAGCGCACTATTGAAGGCGAAGTGTTACCAAATGAAGAGGTTTTACAGCGTAGTGTATTTACACCAAAAATGGCCACGATACAAATTGACGGCGGCAAAAAGCAAAAAGTGAGACCAGGTGATATTGTTGGCGCACTGACCAGTGAAAATGGCATTACATTTGAACAAGTAGGGAAAATTCAATTGGGTGCCAACTGGGCTTACGTTGCGGTAGAAAAAATGGTGGCAAGAAAAGCGCTAAATAAACTCACCCACGGCAAGCTTAAAGGGCGCACGTTTAGGGTTAGAGAATTAAAGTAACCACGCGTTAGATTAAATACCGTAGCGTTAATTATATCTACTGGCTACTCTGCTCAAAACTCAGAGTACTCGTGTGTTGGTTAACTATTTACCTTGAAGCTTCTGCTGAAAATATTACAGCGCAATGTGAAGATTAATTTTCATATTGCTAAATTGCTTATATAAGCATAATAGAGTTTGGTGTTACGCAAATAATAAAATTCAATAGTTAACTAAGAACTGCTGGTAATTTGACAAAATAGCGGTATGATACTGTTGTTATGTACAGTGTTGTTTATGGTGAAATATGCATAAATTTAATGCATTATGCCAATGATTAGAGTTTAGTAATAGTAAAAATAAGGGATAATAATGGCAGTTGAAAGTCGATTTGTCGTGATAAGACAAGGTGTGGAGGTAGAAACGTTCATGGATAAAAAAGCCGCAGATGAATATGATAAAATGCTCGATATGGCAGATAATTTATCTGAAATGTTTGAACAAGCACCTGTCGAACTTTCTGAAAGTGTCCGTGAAGAATTAAGTGTATATTTAGCGCAGAACCGCGAAGATGTCTTGATTGCTTTACAAGCGAAAAAAGCTAAAGCCGTTGTCAATAAAGCAGCTAAAAATATTGATACTATGTGGTAAGCCATCAATATACACGGTTGGATTATTAGTTAGTTTTTCATCAACAAACTGTAAAGTAAAATGAGGAGTTGATCGTGATTTTTGCTTTTGCTCTGCTACCTTTTGCTCTAACCACTGTAATTTAGCTTGAATTAACCTTTCAATATAAGCGGTTTTAACAAACGTTGGTGCCCTAACAATAACTTGTGCGTTGCTTACCTGCAAAGCAATAGTTTTTCTTCGTGAGCTACGGATCAATTGATATTCCAAAACGCCCCACAATAAGCTAGTTTCTCGATCATGACATTTTTATAGCTAGCCTTAGCTAAAAAATTAGGCCTTAGCTAAACAGGCTAATAACTGTCTCTTATACACATCTGACGCTGCCGACGACTCCTTACGTGTAGAT
>OJBZ01000999.1_pt1 | contig 11439 bp, 10 predicted proteins | sample 1591671 | NCBI WGS metagenome assembly OJBZ01 (sample SAMN05416850, study PRJEB24817) | seawater metagenome | isolation source: Sea water | place: Canada:Atlantic | collected 2013-07
GCCGCCCAGTACCACTAATTGCGTTTTAATTTCGCTCATTGTGAACCTCAATCCTATTTTTTGTTAGCTATCACCTTGTGCGTAATAGCATAACCTAAATACTGCCCCAAGGGCTTATAAAATCATCGAGAATGTTCATGATATAACAAACATTCTCGTATTTTTATTTAAAGTATAATTCTGCGCAAGTCAGTTAAGTTTGCTGCCACTTCAGCAGAGAACCTTGCACCTACTGCGCCATCGATAACACGGTGGTCGTAAGATAAACTTAATGGAACCATTAGACGAGGTTCAAACTCGCTACCATTCCACTTCGGTTTCATATCAGACTTAGACACACCTAAGATAGCAACTTCAGGGGCATTCACAATTGGTGTGAACGCTGTTCCGCCAATTCCGCCTAAACTTGAAATGGTGAAGGTACCGCCTTGCATATCTGAAGACTTCAGCTTGCCGTCGCGTGCTTTCTTCGACGTTTCAATAAGCTCTTGAGACAACTGCTCAATACCTTTCTTGTTCACGTCTTTGATTACCGGCACTACCAAGCCACCTGGCGTTTCTACCGCAATACCAATGTTGATGAACTTCTTGATAATCAAGCTTTCACCATCATCAGAAAGCGAAGAGTTAAATACTTCGTATTTCTCTAGTGCTTTTGCGACCGCTTTCATGATGAAAACAAGTGGCGTGATCTTCAAGCCAGACTTAATTTTCGCATGATACGCATTTTGTTCTTTACGGAACGCTTCTACGTCGGTGATATCAGCCTCATCAAACTGTGTTACATGAGGGATAGTCGCCCAGTTACGGTGTAAGAACGGACCAGAAATCTTTTGAATACGCGACAGCTTAACTTCTTCAACTTCGCCAAACTTGCTGTGATCAACAGGTTTAACCGGCACAATTTGAAGTACGTTATCGCCTGCTGGTGCAGCGGCACTTGCAGCACTGCCTTTCGGCTTAGCAAGTTCAGCTTTCACGTAAGCCTGAACGTCTTCTTTAAGAATACGATTCTTAGGGCCTGTTCCATTAACAAGGGTAAGGTCTACACCAAACTCTCTTGCTACACGGCGCACAGAAGGAGAAGCATGTGCTTTACCGTTGCCTTTAGGCTCTGGCGCTTCTTGTGCTGGTACAGGAGACTTATTTTGCGCAGCTGGTTTTTCAGCCGCTTTCGGCTTCTCAGGCGCAGATTCCGCTTTCTTCGGTGCAGGTGCTTCGCTACTTGCTGAACCGCCACTTCCGGCAGTTTCCAGCTTAATAACTAGCGTACCTTGCTTAACTTTGTCACCGGCCTTAATGAAGACTTCTTTTACTGTACCTGCATGGGTAGAAGGCACATCCATTGTCGCTTTATCAGTTTCAAGGGTAATAAGACCATCTTCTTTCTCAATGGTGTCGCCCACAGAAACTAATACATCGATAACGTCTACTTCACCGTCTTCGCCAATATCAGGTACTTCAACTTCTACTACGCCGCCGGCAGATTCTGATGACGGGGCAGATGAAGCCGCGTCGTCAGAAGATGATTCAGCCGAAGGTGCCGCTTTTTCAGAACTTGACTGAGCATGCGCATCGCTGCTAGCTGCTTCACCACTTCCAGCGGTTTCTAGTTTAATAACTAGCGTACCTTCTTTTACTTTATCGCCAGTACTGATGAACACTTCTTTCACAGTACCTGCGTGAGTAGAAGGCACATCCATAGTGGCTTTATCGGTTTCTAACGTAATAAGCCCATCTTCTTTTTCGATGGTATCGCCTACAGAAACCAATACATCAATAACATCTACTTCGCCGTCGTCACCAATATCAGGAACCGCAACTTCTATCACTTCACCACCACCTGATGCTGCTGGCGCCGCTCCTGATTTGCTTTCTTCTTTTGGTGCTTCTTTAGGCTCTTCTTTTGCAGGTGCTGCTTCAGCTGGCTCTTCTTTCTCTTCAGAAGAGGCTTCTTCGCCACCTGCTTTTTTCATTTCGCCGATAACATCGCCTTCTTTAATCTTGTCGCCAACGGCAACAGATAAGCTAACGATTTCACCTTCAAATGGTGCAGGAATGTCCATAGAGGCTTTGTCACTTTCTACAGTAACAACGCCTTCATCTGCATCAATGGTGTCGCCTACGGCAACACATAGCTCGATAACTTCAACTTCGTCACCGCCTACATCCGGTACGATAATCTTTTGAATATCTGACATATGTAAAATACCTTATCTGCCTGTGACTACGCGTAAAGTGGGTTTAGTTTTTCAACGTTAATATCAAAACGTTTAATCGCTTCAGCAACATCTTTCTTATCGAAATCACCGCGCTGCGCTAACTCGTACAATGAAGCCACTACAATGTATGCAGCGTTAACTTCAAAGTGAGTACGCAAGTTTTCTCGGCTGTCACTTCTACCAAAACCATCAGTACCTAGGCAGCGATAATCTGTATCGATAAATGCGCGAACCTGATCAGAGTAGTTTTTAACGTAATCAGTTGCAGAAATAGCAGGACCTGCATCTTTCGTAATAACTTGACCGATGTAAGCTGTTTTCTGATCTGCTTCTGGATTTAACATGTTCCAGCGCGCCACTTCTTGACCTTCACGAGCCAATTCGTTGAACGAGGTTACCGAGTAAACGTCTGAAGAAACGTTGTAATCGTCACAAAGAATTTGTGCCGCTTTACGTACTTCATTCAAGATAGTACCCGAGCCCATTAACTGTACATTGGTCTTGGTCTTCTTGTTTTCAACTCGTTCAAGCTTATAAATACCTTTAATGATTTGATCAGCTACGTCATCACCTTCAGGCATAGCTGGGTGTTGGTAGTTCTCGTTCATCAATGTTAGGTAATAGAATACGTTTTCGTTGTTGCCATACATGCGACGTAAACCGTCTTGTACAATAACAGCCACTTCGTATCCGTAAGTTGGATCGTAAGTTACACAGTTCGGGATAAGGTTCGCTTGAACATGTGAATGTCCATCTTGGTGCTGTAGACCTTCACCGTTCAATGTGGTTCTACCTGCGGTAGCACCTAACAAGAAACCTCTTGCTTGGCTATCGCCAGCTGCCCACGTCAAGTCGCCAACACGTTGGAAACCAAACATTGAGTAGTAAATGTAGAACGGAATAGTAGTAGCGTTACAGGTTGAGTAAGACGTACCTGCCGCAACCCATGATGCCATTGCACCTAATTCGTTAATACCTTCCTGCAATACCTGGCCTTTTTTATCTTCACGATAGTAAGCCACTTGGTCTGCATCTTGTGGAACGTATTTTTGGCCTTCGTTAGCATAAATGCCCACTTGGCGGAACAGCCCTTCCATACCGAATGTACGTGCTTCATCAGGAATAATTGGCACAATACGCTTACCAATCTTCTTGTCTTTCAATAATGCGTTAAGTACACGTACGAAAGTCATAGTAGACGAAACTGAACGATCGCCAGAGCCTTTTAAAATTGCATCAAATGCTTTTAGCTCAGGTACTTCAAGTTGCTCGTCAGCTTGTTCTCTACGAGAAGGTAAGTAACCGCCTAAAGACTCACGACGCTCGCGCAAGTACTTCATTTCTTCACTGTCTTCAGGGAACTTGAAGTAAGGAAGTTCTTCAATTTTTTCGTCAGCAATTGGAATATTGAAACGATCGCGGAATACTTTAAGTGAATCTACGTCCATCTTCTTCACGTTATGCGCAATGTTCAAGGCTTCACCAGAAGCACCTAAACCAAAGCCTTTAACGGTTTTAGCAAGAATAACCGTTGGACGACCTTTGGTCTCTTTCGCTTTTTGATAAGCAGCAAAGACTTTTACTGGATCGTGTCCACCACGGTTCAAGCGCCAGATGTCATCGTCAGACATGTTCGCTACAAGTGCAGCCGTTTCTGGGTACTTGTTGAAGAAGTTTTCGCGAGTGTATTTACCACCCTTCGCTTTACAGTTCTGGTACTCACCGTCTACGGTTTCGCCCATTAACTGAATAAGTTTGCCTGATTTATCACGGGCAAGAAGCTCATCCCAGTAACTGCCCCAAATAACTTTAACCACTTCCCAGCCTGCGCCGCGGAATGTGCCTTCAAGTTCTTGGATAATTTTGCCGTTACCACGAACCGGGCCATCTAGGCGCTGTAGGTTACAGTTGATAACGAAAGTTAGGTTATCTAGGCCTTCACGTGAAGCAAGACCAATAGCACCCAATGATTCTGGCTCATCACACTCGCCGTCTCCCATGTAGCAATATACGCGCTGTTCAGAACAGTCTTTAATACCACGGTTAGTGAGGTACTTAAGGAAACGTGCAGTATAAATAGCTTGAAGTGGACCTAAGCCCATCGATACTGTTGGGAACTGCCAGTAATCTTTCATCAAATGAGGATGCGGGTATGAAGATAGACCTTCACCAGCGCATTCTTGACGGAAGTTATTTAGCTGTTCTTCAGAAAGGTTACCTTCAATGAAAGAACGGGCATAAATACCTGGAGAGATATGGCCTTGGGCAAAAATAAAGTCGCCACCAGCGTTTTCTGTCGGCGCTTTAAAGAAGTGGTTAAAACCAACATCATATAGCATGGCAGATGACGCAAAACTACCAATGTGACCACCAAGCTCTAAGTCTTTCTTAGAAGCACGTAATACAATCATCAATGCATTCCAACGAATGGCGGCACGAATGCGTGCTTCAATCGTTAGGTCGCCAGGCATTTTTGGCTCTTGCGCTGAAGGAATTGTATTGATGTACGCTGTGGTGGCGTCGTACGGTAAGTGCGCTCCGCTACGACGAGCCTTATCAATAAGTTTCTCGAGTAGATAATGGGCGCGTTCTACACCTTCCTCTTCCAAAACAGATTCAAGAGCATCAATCCACTCTTTAGTTTCTTGAGGATCCACATCTTGGTGCATCATATCAGTCATGGTGCCATCCTATTTTTGCTTTATATATAGAGAATTCTTCCTTCGACCTAATTATCGAAAGAAGAATGACCAAATTACGTTGTACTCGCTGTGAACCTTAATGGCTCACCTGTGCTTTTTGCATATCACAGTAGCTAAAATTCTCTTTAAGCCTCTGCTTATATAATCACGCCTTATAAAACTGGGTAAACAAGAAGGCATGTTAAATTTCTAATCGTCGTAACGCGCGTTGTACACGGGTGTCACGCTGATTAATGGTTAATAGTGTCTTTTCAATGAACGCAAGGTGCGTATTACACGCCTGACGTGCCGCTTCTGGATCCCGTGCAGCGATAGCTTCAACAATTTCTTGTCTTTGACGAGCAATATCTGCCACTGCATCAGGGTGAGTCGCTAACATATCAAAGTTACGTTCTATGTTTTCCACCAGCATACTTTGCATGGTGCTCATTACATGTAAAAGCACCATGTTATGGGATGCTCTTGCCATAATGATGTAGAACTTACCTAGCGCTTCCGCTTGTTCCCGCTTACTTTCTTCGGGTGCTGGCGTGGGTAGTTCATTAAGCGCATTTTTCAGCGCTTCATAATCTTCAGGTTGCCCGCGAAGCGCTGCGTAATACGCCGCCATTCCTTCTAAGGCATGACGGAACTCAAGTAAATCGAACTGAGTTTCAGGCCGTTTACTGACAAGTGCCATCAATGGGTCTTTCATGGCAGAGTTAAGGTTGCGGTTTACAAACGTGCCGCCGCCCTGCTTGCGCTCAACCAGTCCACGTGCCTGGAGATTACCTATGGCTTCTCGTAAGGAAGGCCGCGATACCTCAAACTGAATCGCAAGTTCACGCTCTGGTGGCAATTTCTGACCTGCCAATAAGCTCCCATCCAAAATCATGGATTCAAGCTGCTCGGTGATAACATCGGCAAGTTTTTTTCGCTGCTGACGCATGCGTGACTGTTTTCCTTCATCTACTTGAGTATGCGACTATTTTGTAAACAAGTAAGGTCTACAGTCACAATTGGTAATACCATTTTACCTATATAGTTTAAGATAGATCGAAAGTGAGGTAAATACTCTCAAGCATAGCAAACTTGTAAGGAGTTGCTTATTGTTAAGCTTTATTGTTGAATTTGTTGCAAAAACTTAGCAAACACTCACTGGTCTGATGAGGTAAAGTGGCGAGGGTATGAGACGTGAAATACCTGATCTATAAATGAAAAATTCATAGACCAGGATAGAATGGTAATACGTTTGTTAACTGAAATAGTTAAGCAAGGGTGCCAACAACGGTTAGCGCAGAGGTAATAACAAGCAGAAAAATAACATTACGTTTTGCTAACTTGACCAGCACTTTAGGCTCTACCGCTGCATTTTCTGTCTGAGCTTGACGTTCTTCAGCCGTTAACATCTCGGCTTTTGACGATACTCGGGTAAGCAAATCGTACGCGGGAACATTAAGTGAAAGTCCGTCTTTCAACCATTGAGGAAGTGCACGGGAAAAATGCCCCATCATCAACATGCCAAACGCCGTAATGCGTACCGGTATAAAATCAAGTGCGTACATTAACTTGCCCGCCGCCATAGCTAATGGATGTTGAGATGCACAGAAACGCTCAGTGGCACTTCTACTGAAACAGTAGAACACGGCACCCGGTGCACCAAATGCTATAAACCACAACATGACCGCAGCGTAGTGCTGATAGTTCAGCCAAGTAAGGTGTTGGCCGAAGCTTTTTCCCTCAGCCATGGCAGTACCGTCGCTATCACGCTTGCTACCGCAATGCCCTAGTTGGTCGGTGTACATACTGCAAGCTTGTAAATCGCCACGGTCTGCGGCGTTCAAAAATTGCTTATATGTGGCACGCAATACCGGGCAGCCTATACAAATAAATAAAATGATACTTTGTTCAATAAAGGTAAGAAAAGCGCCGAACAGCCAATGCTCAATTAGCCCAATGATTAGTGCTGGCAGCAACATATATAAATAAAAAGCAATCGATGACGTGCCTTCTTCTAGCCATTTTCGCTCGTAAAGCCAATTTTGATAGGCAACTGCATAACGTTCTATGTGCCATACCGGCGTTTTAGTAATGAGCCTTTCAAGACTTAATACCAGCAGTAAACTCATTAGTATCATGTTTATTTCCTACCGTAGAATTATAGGTAATAGGCAGACGCATAATCGCCTTGCTTACCGATTTAAATAATCGTGTTGCTTGATATGTTAGTTGCATCAAGTGACTGTCTGTAGCGTGGCCAATCGAACGCTACACCTGGGTCGGTCTTTCGCCCTGGCGCAATATCATTATGACCCACAATTCGACCCAACGTAATTCGCGGGTACTGTTGCAATATAAACTTACTCAATATCGATAGTTGCTCATATTGAGCATCCGTGTAAGGCAGAGTATCCGTGCCTTCTAATTCAATACCAATGGTAAAGTCGTTACAACGAGAGCGACCTTGAAATGTCGATAACCCTGCATGCCACGCCCGCTTGTTAAAGGGAACAAACTGCTCTATTTCACCGTTGCGGTAAATTACACAATGGGCAGATACCCTAATTCCTGCTATTTCTTTGTAAAACGGGTGCTCATCAGGATTTAACGTACCGGTAAACAACTCACGGATACCAGATGTACCAAATTGCGACGGTGGCAACGAAATATTATGAATAACCAACACGCTCACATCGCTTTCGTCGGGCCGTTCATCATAATGGGGGCAATCAATTTGCGTCGCGGGCTTGTATAACACCATATAATTTGAAGATTCGTTACGTGGTTTTCATTAATAACAGTGTGACACCAGCTGCCCAAGGGCACAAGCTAAACGCCGTTTCTGGTGAAAGGTGAGTTTGAGAGTAAAGCACGCCGTGAATCCATCCATGGAGGCTCGGCTGCAGCATCCATGCTGCAGACGGCTTTACTCTCAAACTCACCTTGCACTTAATAATCGCTAACGTTTTTTGAAAAAAAATAGTGCTCCCCCTTACTGCATAAAGTTTCACTGGGTACGAACTCCTTTAGTTAGGCCGATACGTTTATATATACGTAGAAAGGCGGTATAAATAGAACGATAAAAAGAAGTGAGATGTTTTATATGAGTGAAGATGATTCTGTGGGCGAGAATTCTGCGGCAAAGTATATGGTGGTGCTGGCGTGGATTTGTGGGTTTGGCCTGCTGGTCTATGTCTTTTCTGGCTTGCTCGATAAGCAAGTTAACCCTAATAGCGAACCCCAATCACAGCGTATTGGGTCACAAACCGAAGTGCGTTTGAAGCAAAACCGTGCTGGGCATTACGTGACCTCAGGCTTTATTAATGGCGAAGAAGTGGTGTTTTTGGTAGATACCGGCGCTACCGATGTGTCTATTCCCGCCCATCTAGCCCAGAGACTTCAATTACAAGCGGGTCGTAAAGGCTTAGCCAATACAGCGAATGGAACCGTTACCGTTGCTGAATCACGTATTGATACTCTTCGAATTGGCGACATTGTGCTAAACAATGTTAGCGCAAACCTAAACCCCGGTATGCAAAGTGAGCATATCTTGCTTGGAATGAGCGTTTTACGGCAATTAGAGTTTACTCAGCGCGGAGATTCGTTAATATTGCGTACCCTTTAATTCTAAACAGCAGCCATCATGATTTCACCCGACATTAACGCCATCCGCGAACAAGTTTCTCTCGCACTTATCGAAGATTTAGGGGGCGAGCTTAACGCGCATAACGACATTACTGCGAACTTAATAGACGAAAGCGAAAACGCGACTGCTACTATTATTACCCGTGAGCAATGCGTTATTTGCGGCGTAGCTTGGGTTGAACAAGCGTTTGCGTTAATTGATGAGCGCTTGGAATTAGTATGGCAAGTAAAAGACGGCGATACCGTTGCAGCAGATACTACCCTACTGACTTTAACAGGCTCGGCTCGCGCTATTCTTACTGCCGAGCGGGTAGCACTTAATTTTCTGCAAACCCTTTCAGCAACGGCAACCGTCACAGCCAGCTACGCGAAGTTGCTTGCCGGAAGCCACACCAAAATTCTTGATACACGCAAAACCCTACCAGGCCTTCGTATGGCACAGAAGTACGCTGTGCATTGTGGCGGCGGACAAAATCATCGTATTGGTTTGTTTGATGCGTTCTTAATTAAAGAAAACCACATTTTTTCCTGCGGCTCTATAGAGAAAGCAATAAGCCGTGCTAAAGAAATGAAACCTGGGAAGCCTGTTGAAGTAGAAGTAGAAAGCTTAGAAGAATTACAACAAGCACTTCTTGCAGGGGCTGACATCGTTATGTTGGATAACTTTACCAACGAACAGATCCAAAAGGCAGTAGCGCTAACCCAAGGGCAATGTAAACTGGAAGTGTCAGGTAACATTACCGATGAACGGTTATCGTCGCTAGCAACACTGGGTGTAGACTATATTTCATCTGGTGCATTAACCAAGAATGTGAAAGCAATTGATTTGTCGCTAAGGGTTAACTTAGCGTAAAAAAGGTTGCGAATAGCGTGCGTTAATTTCATATGTAACAGTTCAAATGACGTGCTTAGGTATAAAGCTACTTTACTACTTTGTAAGCACGTTTCATCGGTTTCGTTCTCGCTAGTATAGTTATCTATACGTACAAAATTTGTAAATTTATACCAAAGTTCAACAACATAGGGCTGCAAAGCCCTAATTGAACGTGTCATACTTGAAAAGTCAGACATAGGTATTTTTCTGCATACTTGTCACTGACCAATTAATTTATATACTTAGATTCAAGTACCAGGGGCGTTTAAGGACGACTCGGGTATAAACGTCAATTTGAATTACATTTAAACTTAACGTGCTATACACGTCCCGGAGAAAACCATGATGAACATGAAAACTAAAAACCAAAAGGGTTTCACCCTAATCGAACTAATGATCGTTGTTGCCATTATCGGTATTTTGGCTGCAATCGCTTTACCTGCTTATCAGGGATACACCCAGAAAGCTAAATTTACTGAAGTAACGAATGCTACTGCCGCAGCAAAAACTGCAGTTGAGATTTGCGCTCAAACGACAGGAACTGTCACTGGTTGTACTTCAGAGTCTAACGGAATTCCAAAAGATGTTACTGCTGCCGCTGGAGTAATTGGACTTTCAACCTTAAATGGTGTGGTTAAAGCTACAGCAGCTACCGACTCAGATATTAAAACTTCCACATATACATTAACCCCTACTTTTGCTTCAGGAAAGGTAACTTGGTCAGCAGCATGTAACCCTGGCACACTTTGCTAAACAGACTCTTTTAGTAAGGAGCCCAGTTTCGACTGGGCTTTTTTGTTATTACATGCAAACATTTTAAAAAACCTATACGCAGGCGTTCTCATGGCTAAAGTAGCAACTACTTTTATATGGCAAGGTAAAGATCGGAAAGGGAATAAGCTTAAGGGAGAAATATCAGCTACATCTCTATCTGAAGCAAAAAACTTATTACGACGCCAAGGCATCTCGGCCAATAGAGTTAAAAAGTTTGCTAAACCATTATTTGGCTCTAGAGAGAAAAAGATCACCGCTGCAGACATCTCTGTTTTTTCTCGACAAATAGCGACGATGCTCTCTGCTGGTGTAACACTGATTCAATCATTGGATATGGTGGCGCAAGGGCATGCTAAAGCATCTATGCGAAAACTACTCAACGAAATTGCCAATGAAGTTCGCTCTGGTAACCCGCTTTCAAACGCGTTACGTAAACATCCAGAATATTTCGATGATCTCTATTGCGACCTAGTGTTTACAGGAGAGCAATCGGGTGCACTTGAAACCATTTACGACCGAATAGCCACCTATAAAGAAAAGTCTGAAGCGCTAAAATCGAAAATTAAAAAAGCCATGTTTTACCCCATCGCGGTTGTCGTGGTGGCATTCATTGTAACGACCATCTTGTTGGTGTTTGTGGTACCTCAATTTGAAGAAATCTTCAGCGGCTTCGGTGCAGAGCTTCCTGCTTTTACGCTATTCGTACTCGCTATTTCAAATTTTGTGCAAAATTACGGCATATTTATAGGTATAGGTATTTTCTTGGCAGGTTACCTATTCATGCGTGCCCATAAGAAAAGTCAAAACTTTCGTGATAAAGTTGATAAAGCCATACTTAAGATTCCTGTTATCGGTAATATTCTTAAAAAAGCCAGTATTGCACGATTTACTCGTACCCTCGCAACCACCTTTGCTGCAGGTGTACCTCTGATTGGCGCCCTTGAATCGGCTGCCGGCGCATCAGGCAATGCCGTTTTTAGAGACGCTATTTTATATATACGAAAAGAGGTCGCAGGCGGTATGCCGATGCATACATCAATGCGAGCCACCAATGTATTTCCCGATATGGTGACGCAAATGGTGGCCATTGGTGAAGAATCTGGTGCTGTAGATGCAATGCTCAGTAAAATTGCTACCATATATGAAGCTGAAGTGGATGATATGGTAGATGGTTTAACCAGCCTGCTTGAGCCAATGATTATGGCTGTGCTAGGCGTAGTGATTGGCGGTCTTATCATCGCCA
>OJBZ01001003.1_pt1 | contig 11380 bp, 8 predicted proteins | sample 1591671 | NCBI WGS metagenome assembly OJBZ01 (sample SAMN05416850, study PRJEB24817) | seawater metagenome | isolation source: Sea water | place: Canada:Atlantic | collected 2013-07
AAGGTGATATTCCCGTTACCAGGGAACAGAGCTACGGACCGGATGGTGCTATTACTCAAGTGGGCCCGTATTATTTTCGAATTTGCAGGTGGGGAACGGCGGAGGAATCGCCATTCAGAAAAGTAATGCATCTCACGTATAATCCGGCTCTGGTAAAGGGTCTCTCAACAACCAAGGTGACGAGGGGATTATTTTTGGATAGCCACGAAAACTGGGAAAGTCGGCGTGGTCAAGACCTAAAGAATTATGCCGAAACCGTTGTCGAGACTATCTCGGGCTTGAAGTATAAAGTCTTGGTTCATGAGTGGATTGGGCAAGCTAATCCGTTCTATCTATTTGATATAGGTCCAAAAATTGATGGATATGAGGTGCCACCCCATTTTTTCAAATGTAACAAGCCGATTGTCCAATCAACCCCGAGCAGTGCAAGCTGCACTATCTATCTTCCTTATCGTCAGATAACGGCACGCCTGACGATTATGGCAAAAAGCACCGCCGAGATACCTGTAGATGGTATCCCGTTGATAGCCATCGAGGCGGAGCGCATGATAGAAACCGCTGATATTACTGATGAGTACGAAACGCTTATCAAAGCGCTGCCATTCATCGAATGATATGTTGCTAAGGGTATTATGCGCTCTTGGCACAAGAGCGGTCGTGCTGCGCTGCCCGCCAGAAAGCGTGGTAATCGGGGTCTGCGTCCCGGTCGATAAGCCGCATTTGTCCATGGCGAGTGAGCACGTATGCGGTAACGATTTTTCCTCAGATGCATCCCCGCGCTTTGGCAAGATTGGGCTTAAACCGAGTCTTCGCTGCGATTGAAAGTGCAACGTTCTGCCGAACGTCCGCTTTCTAAAACGCTGGATCTATACTTCGCAACCGCAGCGAATGTCTGCTTTCCGCCCTCCCTGAGTGAGGGGGAGCACCTACACGAACGGCCCAAAGCTGCGCTTTATACTGATCGCGCTGGATTACTACTATCAACTAAAAGCGGACATGATCCCTACCGCTGCTCACGTCGGAGTGCCCCGCAAGAAGGGCAGGATTTGGACCTTTGACGCGGTTGATAAGCCCGAGGGCGTACAGATACTGGGTTTCCTCCTAATCATCAGGAAGCAGCAGTACACACGGGTCACCTTTTGGTGTCAAAATCGTTGTACGCTGTCGCCCTCTGGTGACGCTTACCCTGAAATTCTGGCGTGATCCGTCATTGATTTCGTCACGGTCATTGTTGCGTACAATACGGTCAAGATTTGCGACGATCTTTCCCTTATTCCTGCGCGGCCAGCCCTCCACGATGACTACTTCGTCGAATTGCTTTCCCTTGGCCTTGTGCATGTTCATCACAATCACACCAGTCTCAGGCTTACTTCCCATGGCGAAATGCTCCTGGACAAAAGACTGCTGAACGATTGCGTGCGCGTTTGCATAGGAACCGTTATCCCGCCAGTCCTGTGTGAGGTCCTTACGTAATTGGCCACCACGCTCTAAGAGACGAATATTGCGAACCTCCAAGCCAATTTCCTTCAGCCGGGAACACGCCCCTGCTTCCAACGTGGCTCTTAAGGCTCGCCAGTCCTTATCAGGGTCTCCCGTCAACGCGATTGAGCGCGCCTGCTCGTAGACTGAAGTAAGAGCATGTATCATGCTGTTCGCATGCGGTTTCTTCCCAGCGGCGAGTGCCGCAAGCCACCTTTCGTAAGCACTGCGGACAGCTGCCGCCTCTTTGAGAGCTCCGGTTGTCGGCCGATCACCGCCTTTCCCCTGAAAGAAGTTGCAGACGAGATCAATGAATTCGGACAAATGAGCGGCGCCCAAGTCAGGCTTCATCAAATGCGCAATAATCTCTGATCCGAGAATAGCCGCTTCGAGTTCAACGACAGCGGTATGGGCAATGGGCTGCATTCCGGCTGGTGGTTCCCTAAACTTGTCAGACACGAGACGGGTCATTTTCTTCGTCGGCACCAGCACAGCCAAGGACCAATCAGATTTACCGGACGCTACAAGTCGCCCTCGTGCAGCATAGGTGGTCGTAACCAGCTTGGTCATGGCCGGGTCCGGGAACGGGTCGAAAAGCTCAAAATCGATACCGGTGTAGGAGCCCTGGCTAAAAGTGCCCTTCAGAATGTCGTTCGCGAATGTGGCGATGTCCGTACCGCTACTTCGATGGTTGTCGGTACCGAAGTTGATCTCCGTTGGAGCAAAGACGCACCGGAAATGATTCAGTCGTTCCGGATCGGCCCCGATGAAATCGAAAATGCGTTGCTCCGGGTCGGCAAGTGCAATGATGCGACAGAAGGCTCCGAGCGCCTGAACCACACGCCATTGCTCTGGGTTCGTATCTTGAAATTCATCAAGGATGACAACGGGATACATGGTGGCGATAAGCCGCCTCAGTGTCTGGCTTCCATGCAGCAGATCGCCAACATACGGCGCGAAGAGGTCGAAGCACACGCGGCCCTCGTGAGTGGCCAGACGGTATTTTTTAGCCGTCTCCGCCGCTCGCTTTGCCTGTTTCTGAGGGTCGCTCAGTTTGTTGTCGGCTCCGTGGCTGTTGCGAATGTCGGAAAGGGCGATCGCTTCGGCGGAAGGCGTAAGGATCGTGAGGTCCCTCGGAAGACCTGCGAGGTAACCGTGCGCCTTGAGGATGCGCCAAAAGAAGGAATGGTAGGTCTCAACGTCTATCCGGCGTTTGATTTCCTTGGGGATTTTTTGCTCAAATTCGATAGCTTCTACGACCCGAGATACTGTCGCTCTGGCAAAGCTCAGAAACAGCACCTTTTGTCCTGGCCGGAGGACAGCCTCGGCAACCTGAGCGGCCTTGAATATGGAAATGGTTGTCTTGCCGGCCCCCGGCCCTCCGGTAACAAGGAGGGGGCCGTCAACATCTAAGACCTGGATTTGCTTCTCAGTCAGCTCCATCCGAAGACGCCCCCGGATCAGCGTCGCTCTCGCCGACGGGTTCAGCCGCATCATCCAAATGCGGCTCGGGGTCGCAGGCCGTTTTCAGTTCAGAACAGGCATTTCGTACCCATTCCGGAATTTCATCCTCTGCGCATTGGGCGAAGAAGTCGGCGATGCCCCAATTCCCCTTCGACCACGAGAAATAATCGGCAAGTGCATTGGAAACGTCGGCGGATGGGTCCGGATACTTGCTGGTAAGGTGACCGGGCCAATCGAGAAGAGCGGCGAAGCGCTTGAGCGCATCTTCGTTTGTGCCTTTCAGCACAAGATCCTCGAAACCCTTTTCGGCATGCATGAGCAGGATATCAACTTCCGCCTCGATCAGGGTCTTGTTCGCGGCGTCTTGTTGGTCGCATAGAGCGAAAGTGCGTTTTCCGAGTTCCCGATACAGCTTTGCCATGCCCGGGATGTTTTTCTCTCCATCGGCATCGACGACGCAAATGCCCAAAGCTTCGAGGGAGCTGTATGTGCCAGGATTGATCTCTGCGAGCCTCCGGCACGCCACTGGAAAGGCGGACGCTTCTGTCGGGCCTTCGGCGATCAGGACCCGGCGTGCCAGCAGCCCTTCGCAGAAGCGGGTGCGGAATTCCTGCCGGTAACGCTTCAGTTTGACATTATCTGGCAGCACAATCGGCTTTTGAGATAGAGCTCCATCCGTGTCACGACCGAGAACTACAGTTTCCTCCGTCGCAAATTCCTCAAGCACGTAGGGCGAATGAGAAGTGAAGACGGCTTGCGAGGCCAGTTTGCGGATTTCGTGCACAATCCTTTTCTGCGCATAGGGCGGTATGGCGGTTTCCGGCTCCTCCATCGCAAAGATAACGTTCTGCTTATCGGCTGCGATCTGGGACAGCATGGCCAGAACGAGCATGTTGATGGTGCCGGTTCCCTGTCTGAAATAAGGCGCAGCATGTTTGCCTTCACCGGTGGCAATAAACGCCGTGATCACCTTTCGGAGGTGGTCACGGGTCAGATTGGATACCTTCAAATGTGGTTCGACGCCCCATTCCTTGGGGACGTATTTCTTCAGGGCTTTGTTGATGCTCTCAAGAACACCTGAAATGCCGAGAGCCGGGTCGCCGGCGACAGAATACTCAGCGAGTGTTCCCAAGGTATCTTCCCACATCTGCGGGCGCACTTCCTTGAGCCGAAGAATGATATCGAGAAGGCTTCCCCGCTCCAGGCTCAATGCTCGCGAACCCGTTCTAAGCGAGCGCAGATACAAGAAGCCGCATATCTGCTTGTCTTTTTTGCTGAACGGGGCGGGAGAACCGCCTTCGGAAAGGCTTCGGGAAAAGTATGTTCGCCCCTCAAAGTCATCCTCTTCGGGGTCGTACCAACCATGGAAAGTGACACGAAGCGCCTCCGCGACATGGGCTGGGTCCACGCCAGCCGGGTCGGGCTGGTCGTAGAAGGCATCGGTGGTCGAGTCCCAAAATTCGAGAAAGTCGCCGAAGCGAGCCTTCTGCTCTTCCGAGAGGTCTGTCACTGTCACTTCGATCTCAATGCGCGGTGCTGCATCGTCCGCCACATTCTCGGGCTCACCTTCAACAGTCTCAGCGTCACCCCCCTCAGCTGAGACATCCTCATCCTCGGTTGATGTGTCAGGAGTTGCCTTGGCGAGGTATCGACCCTCATAAAAGTCATGTTCATCAATTGGCGGTGTACGGTTCAGTCTGTCTGGACCCAGCGCCAGGTCGAGCGACTCGAGTAGTGTAGTCTTCCCAGTATTATTATCGCCAATGAGAACAGCGTGGTGGGGAAGCATAATCGTCGCGTCCTTGACGCCTCGAAAATCGCTGATTTTGACACGACATGCTCTCAATACCTCACTCCTTCTGTGATTCAGGCTTTCAACCTACGAGCGTATCCGGATTGTACGCAACTGTCAGTAGAGGAAGAGCCTAAGCGGTGGCCCCGTTGACATTTGCAACTCGAGGATGGTGTCGGCTTTCGGCGCATCGCTGATCTTAGGGCTTCGCGCAGCGAAGGTCTGGTTACCGCCCTCCTTCCCACAGACCTCGCAAATTCAGCATGAACCACGCGAGCGCGGCTAACGGCAACCTTATCCCCGCAGCTGACATCTGGGATGATAAAACCACCCTCACAGGTTTCTTTGACAGCATTAGCCCATCGAAATCTAAATTGCGTTCGGGAATACACTTGATCGTTCAACACATCTTGTATGAGCTCGATGCGGGTAGCCGTGCCTTCATTAAGTGGCGGCAAGGTCTCATACGGCGACCGCCGCAGTAGCAAGCGCACGACCATTTATAATGCCGATATCAATATTACCCGTCCGCTATTCCCTGCGAATAATGAGCGCTCTACCTCGCGAAACGTAGCGCTCGTGGGAGTCGTGGAGGCCTTGGTTGCGCGGTGCCCCTATCGCGCAACCAAGGTGATCTGTCGAAATCGAAATTAACTTCGCAATGCATAGTGAGAAGTGTCGGGGCACTTTGTAGGGCAGAGCGCATGCGCGGTGTAATTGACCCCTCGGCCGATGATGTGGCCTGAAGACTACCCGAGAGGAGTTCCCTAAGCGTAGTATTTCCTGTGGGACGGCACAGAGAATGATAGCATTCGACGGCGCAACAGGAGGTGACCTGACCGCAAGCTGTCTAATCCATCAGCATGATGGTACTGATCGGCCGTGGCAGAAAGATGCTTTTGTGATTTTGATATTCTTTGGTACATTGCCGCCAATATAGAAATGTAGGAGGCAATCGTGGAGCAATCCGTGAAACTCGCCCATGATATTATGGCCTTAGTCCGTCGCGAGGCAGAACTTCGGGGCCGTTCAATCAGTGATCAAATTTCACACTGGGTAAAAATTGGTAGAGCGTTTGAACGTTCCGACCAGCTTGGTCATAGCCGCACGTCCCCAGCACTCGCAGGCGAAATCGGCGCGCTCTCACCGGAGGAAGAGGCTTGTGTTAAGGACTTTGTCGAGAAAATGGGACACCCAACGGAGTCCGAAATAGCGTTTCATGCTCGGCGCTCGTCGCTCGGAGGTGGCGTGGGACTGGATGAGGACGGCAATCTCGTCTGCGCCACACGGAATGCCCCCACCCAAGACTAAACTTTGACGAACAGTGCGAGAAAATGCCCATACTTATTTTTACAATTTCGATTGTTCGGGTCACACGGTAGGCTTCAACCCACTATAGCGGGCTAAATTCCTCTGCACTTTTGTGGCTTTTTTCAGCGTCGCTGCGTCTGGTGCCAACTCCTCTGCCTGAGACAGCGCCTGCTCAATCGTATCAATGCGCTGGTCCTGATGCAGAAATCTCCCTGAATTTGCTGGATTTTCGCCATGCGAAATCTCCTCACGCTCTTCTAAACTCAGCGCATCAGTGCGCCTAAATCGGTGACGCGGTCTAATGCCGCCATGATACTGGAGATACGAGAAAACGGTAGCAGGAGGCTTGTCGATAACGCGAGCGATATTTGCCTTCGGCGTTCCGCGTTCCCACTCGCGCCAAATCACTGATTTCTTTTATTCGTCCATCGGCAGCGGCTTAGTCATCAACACAGTCCTTGAATGCAAAGGTTTACACTGTGTTGTAGTGACCGCCTGAATCCATCACCGCTAATTTTTTTGGGGGGGGGATTACCGATGCAAACCTCCTTGTCATTGAATTGTCCACATATAGACTATATGTCTGTAAGTGGATAAAGGGGGCTCGATATGCAGATTGCAAATTTTTCAAACACTTCGGTTTCCCCCGAGGCCGTGCAATTTCATACCATCTCCCGAGGAGATCGCGAACGGACAAGCGCGCCAGGCTTGCGCGCCTTTCGGACAATCGCTGATCGGCTCCACCTGAACGAAGCGGATCGTATCGCCATCCTGGGTGAACCGGGTCGCTCCACCTATCATCAATGGATGAAGAAGGCGCGTGAACAGAAACCGCTGACCCTGCCTCTTGATACGCTGTTACGGATTTCGGCTATACTTGGTATCTACAAAGCGCTGACCATTCTGTTTGAAGATGAAAATCATGCCCTGGTCTGGCTGAAAGGCCCCCACCAGGGCACCCTCTTCGTCGGCGCTTCGCCTATGGCCTATATGCTGGAAGGCGGGCACGACGGCCTCATGTCCGTGCGCCGGTATCTTGACGCCTGGCGCGGCGGCAATATGGGGCTTGGGGCACCGGAGGGCAGCTTTGAGGCGGTCACCGAAGACGATCTTGTCTTTGCGTGAAAATTGCAGACTACGCGACATCTTCCGCACCTGCGGGCACAACACGCCTTATCCCCTCACGGTTTCCGCCGATCCCCACCTTTGACGCAGTCACGACCCCCGGCGACCTTGCGGGCGTCATGGAGCTGGAAGGCTGGACAAACGACCGCCTCGTAAGCCCGCGGCTCGCGCGCCTGCCTCGCGCGGAATGGGTGTATGGCGTCCCGAATGCCAGCGTCGTCATGGCGGCGTTTCTGCACGGATCGCCCGGCGGTCTGCGGTTTTCTGATGCGAGCCTCGGGGCGTGGTATGGCTCGACCCATCCCAATACCGCGCTTCTGGAGGTTGCCAATGGGCTGCGCAAGGAGATCGCGCTAAGCGCGTTGACGCAGAAATCCGAGACGTATCGCCAATATAAGGCGGACCTTGATGGAGACTATGTCGACATTTTCGGAGCGCATCCGGAATATCATAATCCCGACGATGCGAGTTACCCTGCAGCGCAGGCTTTCGGGCGACGCGTCCTGGGTGAAGGCACGCGGGCCGGTATCCGCTATGAAAGCGTGCGTCACCCCGGACATGAAAACTGGGTCTGCTTTCGCCCACCCCTTATCCGAAATGTGACTCAGGCGAAACACATTAGGATCGAAGTGCCCCGAACCGGTCGGGTGGTTGTGCGTCAGCTCTCCTGATCAAGGGGTCTGCCCGGCTCAGTGCTAAATCCTACGTTAAGCAAAACCGGCCCATTGCGGACATTGGCTATAGCCGGTGTCTCTGCAACGCGGTATCCGAAAAGCAGACCCTGGACACTCTTAATTTATTTCGAGTGGGGCGAAGACCAAAGTTGGTTGCGGACACCATCAAAACGCGTAAAGCTTAATGAAATACTACTTCGGGTTATTCGGCCAACCATAAGTCTTACGCTTTGGATTTTTTGCTCTGGCGCCTGCTCCAAGAAGAAGGAGATAAAATTGTGGTGGCAGCTGGTGGCTACATCTTGCGTGTACCGAAGCAAAGGAGAGAGTTGCTTCTCGACGAAGCCGAACACGGCGGTTCGTTTTATTCGCCGAAACCTTTTGTCTCGGAACCTGTTCCGCGCTTCGACCACAGCCGTCGCGCGCCGCTTGCCGTCTTCGCTTCCTTCGAGGATGGCTTCATTAGTCACATCGCCGACGGACGAAAAGGTCAGTCAGCCGGCACAGGCCTCGTCCGGCTGAATCTCGAAGAACTCCAACCGTTGAAGCGGCCCGTGAGCTTCGATGAGATCCTTGCTGGTATCGAGCTACGTGTTGCCCGGCACGTCAAGCAGCGCCTGGAAACAGGCGGCTTGCTCCCGCCGAAGTCGCTCGGCGCATTTGTTGATCGTATCACGCAAATCGATGAGACCGTCAGCCCACGCCTTGCGCGCTATTCTGAGCGTCGCGCCCAAGCGCTGCGACGGCTCGAGCCCCGTGCCCGCGAAAACCTCGCCTACCAGAAGGAAACACTCGGCCTCGCACTCGAGATTGCGGGCATGTCGCGAGACGACGTTTTGGCGTGGACCCCGACGGACGTTTCACAGCAATCCTTCCTTGATGGACTGCCGGGCGCACAGGTTCGGGAAGATGCTATGCTTTTGTCCGACTTCTCGACCGTGCCGGGCTTTGAAGCTATGCGCGAAACCACCCACTACGGCTCAAAGGTGTTCGCGAGCGAAGAGGATTCGTCGAAGCGATTGACGGTGATCATGGCCAACCGTCTGCCCCTCGAACAACAAACCGGCGCCGACCTCATCTACTTCAACGAAGCTTACCGCAGCTTCGTGATGGTCCAATATAAAGCGATGGAAAAACGCGAAGACGAGGTGGAATTTCGTTGGCAGTTGAAGGATCAGTTCTGCGACGAAGTTGAGCGGATGGAGACCCTACTGGAGGAGCTCAGGAAGCTCCCAAGCGGTGAGCACCCTGATGGGTTCCGTTTCTCGGACAACCCGTTTTTCCTGAAGTTCTGTCCGCGCGTTGTCTTCAACCCCGACGACAAAGGGCTCTTCAAGGGTATCTATCTGCCTCTCGATTTATGGAAGCGAGCGGATGCGGCTGGTCTATTCACGGGGCCGCGCGGCGGCAAGGTTCTAAGCTTTAAGAACGTCGGTCGTCGAATCAACAATTCGGAGTTTGTCGGACTCGTGGCCGGATCGTGGGTAGGCACGTCGATAGAGCAATCCGCCGTGCTCAGCGAGATTGTCCGGCAGGTACTGGAAACCGGGAAGACCGTCACGATCGCCATCAAGCACACGCCACCTCCTCATGCGTCAGAAATGGAAGCCGCTGAATGAGCAATACCCAGAAGCTTTCCATTCGCCTCTTGCGAGATGGCCTCGCCCCCGCTGACGCAGTGCGCGACGGTGTAAACCTAACACCATGGGACAAGCTGGAAGGCGCATTCATTTCATTGGCAACGCTGGGCGGCGGCGCGCCGAAATGGGCGGGCTTTCTCCAACTGTCAGAAGACGAGAAGAAGAAGGTCTTCAACCACACAGCTTTCGGGCTCGTGTTCGTCCAGGCGTTAGGGCGCTGGTTCGCGGTGTCTTTTGGCATGGGTCATGTCAAGCTTGATCCTGCAGCGTTCGAGCAGGATTTTGGGCTGCGGGTCGTCCTCAACGCCGTTGATCCGAAGCAGTTAAAAAGCGCGGACGTTCGGACACCGGATGAGAATACCCTGTCCCGCCGCACGCAGACCAGCCGAGGCTCCGATCAGACTGCCTTCGCCATCGACATCGAGCGCGACCTCGTCCGTGGACTGGCAGGGACGCCCAAAGATGAAGGGTTCGGCTCCTATGTAGCCGGGACTGATGGTCTGACGCTCAACCGAAAGCTTGAAATTGCGGGACTCTCCCAGGCATGTGCCGACGGGTATGCGATCTATCAGAAGACCGACTACAAGACCGACTTCGGCTGGATCGATCAGATTCGCCACATCCGTGAGCAAGAATTGATCGACAAGTTGGACGCCAAGCTGGTCGAAGCTTTGGCGAAGGCGGTTGACGAAGGTGAGACCGACGGTATTCACCTTGCGTTTCCGGTCATTTACGACCCTGAGAAATCAAGCCTCATCCGCTACAAGGGTTTTCGCAGCTGGCAGCTCTATGCCGACCTCGACTTGTCCGGTTACCTCGACGCACTGAAGGAGCGCGAGAAAACCGGCTACTCGGATGAGGACCTCCGCAATCACACCGTCCACGAGGTCGATGATGATGGCCACGACTGTGGCGGGAAGTGGAAGTTGCGGGAATGCATAGTGTTCGAAACTGAACTCGATGGCTCGACCTACGTCTTCTCTGGAGGCCGCTGGTACCAGATCGACCAGAACCTCGCCAAAGAGGTACAGGAGTTTTTCGACGCGACAAGCAGAGTCGACATGCCTGCCGCTGAGGCTGACGAGACAGAAGAGACCTACAACATGCGCGTCGCCGATCTGGATGCGGACATGATCTGCTTAGACCGTCAGCTCATCAAGCCGACAGGTGCTGCGAGCAGGATCGAAGCATGCGACTTTCTCGGCCGTGAGCGTCAACTGATCCACGTTAAGGACAAGACGTCTTCGTCTCGACTCAGTCACCTTTTTAGCCAGGGGACCGTCTCCGCACGCGTCCTCGCGACCGACCCGCCGTCGCGCGACAGCGTTCGGAACGCAGTGATCGCGGTCCAGGCTAAAACCGGACAGATCGGCTACGAGGACATCATCCCGAATTCGGGGAGTGACTTTACTCGTGGCGATTTCACCGTCGTCTACAGCGTCATTGTTGCATCGGATAAGCCGAAACTTCCCTTCTTCAGCTTGGTGTCGTTCCGCCAGGCTGCGCGCGAATTGCATGCTCTCGGCTACAAATGGGCGTTCGCCTGGATCGAGAAGCCAAAGTCGGGCGCAAAAGCGAAAGCTAAACGATCCAAGAAGCCCGCTGAAGAGGATGCGGATGTTATAGAATAGCCAAATGACTTAACCGCACCACCACCCCAAGGCGGTAGGCAAGTAACGTAAGCTCTCAAACGCAGCCCTCACACAGCATATTTTCAGTATGTACCAAATAAATTGCAGATTTCTTAGCGTACTGCAGCCATTCGTGACAGGCGCGGCGAAGGTCGGCTTCCCGCCCCTTCTGCAGATATGTGGCGCCTCTACTGGCCCCAAAGGCCTGGGGTAATCCCCCCATTTTTAATGGGGTCCAACCGTAGAATTCAGGCGGCTGTTTTC
>OJBZ01001011.1_pt1 | contig 11329 bp, 8 predicted proteins | sample 1591671 | NCBI WGS metagenome assembly OJBZ01 (sample SAMN05416850, study PRJEB24817) | seawater metagenome | isolation source: Sea water | place: Canada:Atlantic | collected 2013-07
GTTTTTTCCTATCACACCGATTCATTCTTTCAATTTTCGCCACAGTAAAGTTGTCTTTATACTTGTTTAAATCAACTCAACAGATTTAATAAACAGGTCAACGAAATGAATTCCTCTGCTGCGCCCACGTCCTTTCCTCTTTATGCCACCAAGCGCCCTAAACTTGCGCTTATCGCTGAAGGTGGTGGGCAGCGAGGGATCTTTACCGCTGGCGTATTAGATGCTTGGCTTGAAGCAGGTTACGACCCTTTTGACATGTTCATTGGCACGTCTGCGGGCTCACAAAACTTAACCAGTTTTTTAGCCCGCCAGAAGGGTTATGCGAAACGTTTAATTCGTGGCTTGTCTCGGCATAAGCGATTCTTCCAATTAGGCCGCGGCTTAATGGGCAAACATATTGTCGATTTGGATTGGTATTTTGAGAAAACGAAAGAAGCGAACCGCATTTTAGATTTCAAGGCCGCGAAAGAAAGCTTAGGCAATAGAGAGTTGTTAATTACCGCCACAAATTCTCGTGATCGTAAGCCTTATTTTTTAAGCCCCAAAGGCAGTGGTAATCAATGGCGTGAACTATTGAAAGCCTCTAGCGCTCTACCCTTTTTATACAAACAAGGCGTAAAGCTTACTACTGAATACAACGCGGTTTCGGTTAGCGAGAACAAAGCGAATTCGCTTCCTCAAGCACAACCTGAATCAGATTATTATTTAGATGGCGGCTTAGGAGCCCCCTTGCCTGTCCGTGAAGCTTACGAACGGGGTGCCAGAAAAATCGTGGTTATTCGTACTGGCGATGTGAATTTTCAAGCTCAATCAGCATGGCTTCACAAATTAAAATCACTGGTGTGCGCAACGGGACATTGCCCAAAAACAATTAACTACCTGGTTCAGCATGAACAAGCGTACAAGCAAGAGTTAGCGTTTATTGCTAATCCACCAGCGGATGTGGAAATTATTCAAATTTTTGCAGGCACTAAATTACACAGTAAATTACTGGGCAGTGCGGATAGCGATCTTCGCCACGACTATAAAATAGGCGTTGATGCAGGACGAGATTATTTATTTGAACATGGCGAACTGAATTTACCGATTGGCGATACATCTTTCGATACGAGTAATGATGATTTGAGCCGCGACATAATACCTAATTCGGCACATATACAGCACAGCGCTACACAGTTCGAAAAACAGCGCTTGTCAGCATAACCGGCTTGTTGTGTGAAATTAGGTGAAAATATCGTGAAAGGTATTAATGCCATATAAGGCTTTAAGTAGGCTCTAAGTAGACTTAAAGAATGCAAAGCGCTAAGTAATTGCCTAATACACAATAAAAAGCGTTTACCTTTCGGTAAACGCTTTTGATCGTACTAGGTTAGTGACGTATTAGATGAGGTTCGTTGCAATAGCGCCTGCTACTGTTGCAGATGCAAGTGAAACTAGCGCACTTGCAAATAACCACCACGCTGCCGATGCTGCAGTTGCTCTTACCGCTTCCGTTTCACGCAATGCCATGTCCTTCATTTGTGTTACACGGCTATCGATTTCATCTTTCATCGATTCCAACTTAGTGATCAGCTCTTCGCGTGCCTCATTGTACTTGGCAATATACTCGTCAATGTCTTCATTCGATAAGCGGTCATTGTTGGTCAACAATGCGCGAAGCGATCTTTCATCCATCTTCTTCATTCTGCTAAGTGCGATTTCTGGCGCATCGGTTGGATTGTCCAGCATATCCATGAAGTCAGATTTCAAATTGCGATACGCAAGTTCGGGTCTATCTAAGCTATCAAACCACTTTTGAATACGCTGCTCTAACTGGCTACGCTTAGCAGGAAGATTATCAACCTGTTCTTCGTATGAATCTTCATTACTTTGAAATTTAGCCACTACTTTGTCGTAAGTGCTTATTAGCTTTTCAGTTTTTGATGAGTCCATTTTAGGGTGGCTTTCAATAAGCGCTTTTAATGTATTTCTATCTAATTTAGATGCTCTATTTGAAATGATTCGCTGCGCATTTTTGGGGTTATCAAAAATAGCATTCATATCTTCCTGAAGTTTCTCAGGGGTAATTTCTTCTTGATCAGATTCATCTAAATATGATGAAAACTTAGCGCGATATTGGCGCCCTTTTTCTTCATCACCCGGTGAAAGTTTATCAAACGCGTCGGTTGCTCTATCTTGATTAGAACTGTTATTACTAATAGCACCTTTAATATCATCGTATGTTGAAGCAACTTTTTTCTTTTGGTCTTCATCCAAAGAAGGTCTATTACTAGCAATATCTAAAATGAGCTTACGAAGCGTATTAGAGTCATTCATCTCTAACTTTTCTTCCACTTCAATTTCATTAATCAGCTTTTCCATTTCTTTGCGTAAATCTTTAGCTGAGAACTGAGATTGTGTTGCTCTGTCTATATATTGCTTTACCTTTTTATCAAAATCTGACGTATTAAATTCACTTCTTACCTCTTCGTGAATAGCTTTCACGGTTTCCTTTGCGAAGCTTTGCGCTTTAGCTTGTTCGCTTTTCGCAAATCCACTGATAACGGTATCACTGGCTCCGGCTATACCTTTACGAAGAAAACTTAAAAGGTTTCCACACACTGCAGTGGTTAGTTTGATATCTACAACAACTGCCGTTATAAAAAATAGCGCCCATACCACTACGCCTAGAATTGCGCCATTTAGTACTGTACTTACTAAGCTTAATTCAATAGCAAGGTAAGTGGCGATGAAAAGCGAAATCGACATAGTTACGATAGTAAAGATACCTAACGCTGCTGAAAGCTTCTGGCCTGCCTTTTTCGTTGAATAAGACGAGTCGCTAGCGCTACTGCTATCGCTGGTGTCCTGAACATCTCCAATAGCACTAATACCTGAAGCGATGGCTAAATTGCTTAGTAGAAACTGAATCCCCACTGCAATAACAACGCCAGCAATAACGCTTACAAAAAAGTGACCAGAAAGTGATGTAGGAGAGCTTGCAACGATAGTTTGAGCTGTCGCTAACCCAGGTAACACTGAGAGTACAGAGGTGAGAAGTAACAAACAGATTTTGCGCATGGTGAATCCTTATTCCAATGAGAGAAGATCTAGTGAAAGAAAATGCAATGTTGTCCATTCATGGGTCAGCAAATTCAATACCAGAGCGGCTAAGAGCCTTTAAAACTTCCGAAAATTAGTCTGTAAGCTATTGTTTAACGCCTTTGTATTAACGTTTTAACGATAGAAGGTGAAAGTGAGCAAGCTAGAAAAAATATGACCGAGTATGAATTAAAGATGGCCTTTATGAAAAGTTTACATTTCTTTACTGTAATAATTCCGCAAATTTAAACCAATATAGCTAGCTTATAAAAATCACCCTATCCCACTTCTTTTTTTGACAACATCATGGCCACTCTAAATATCTTTTATACAAACCAAGAAAAACCAAAAATCACACTTTAAATAAAATAATAATTAGCGTGATTATATTTCAACTCGCTGCAAATAATTTACACATTAAATATAATAAAAGTTAAGAATTAAAATAAACTTCAACGCTATTAAAAAGTAAAAAAAACCTTATTTAAAAAATCACATATTTACAAAAAGCTTTGTAAAAAAATAACTTAACCCTGATTTTAAGATAAGAAAAGCGCCAAGTAATTGGTGTTGCATTTCCCTAGGTATGCAAGTTGCTTTAACTAGGTTGCTTCATCTAATTTGTCTTAACGATGTAGACAAGATTTTAAAGGTAGTTAAATTTAACATCAGAAGGAACAATCTAATGAACAATCGAAATAGACAGTCAATTTTTTCAAAGCCTACTGTAATCGCCAGTGTTATTGCGTTAACCCTAGGTGGTAGCGCATTTTACGTATCTGCTCAGGAATATAACGAGGCTACAAATTCCGAAATAGAAGTTGTGAAGGGTAAGACTGATGTTGAAGTTACTCAACCAGCGCCATCTGTAGACGTAAATCAAAAAGATCCAGAAGTCGATGTTGCGGTAGGCCAAGCGAAGGTCGATGTAGAATACCAAGACCCTGAAATTCGAATTCAACAGCAACAGCCTGAAGTTGAAGTAGTTCAGGCTGAGCCGCAAGTTAGCGTGGAAACCGCTGAACCACAAGTGACCGTAAACCAAGCAGAACCAGAAATAGTCATAGAGAAAAGTGAGCCTGAAATAAATATCGTTAGACGGGACGAAAACGGCGATATTCGCAAAGACAGTGATGCCGCTTATGTCAAGCATTTAACTGTTCAAGAGCTAGAAGACAAAGACATTGTTGGGCCCAATGGCGAAGAAGTCGGTTCTATAGAAGAGGTGGTTAAAAGTAACCAAAACGAAGAGCTGGCGCTGGTAGTGGAAAGCGGCGGTGTAATGGGCGTAGGCTCTCGTAAAAGCGTGCTCCCGTTGAGTGAAGTATCTCTGGAAAATGATGAAATTGTATGGAGTTCTGAAAAGAAGGTAGAGCAGTTGCCTGAATATTCAGATAGTCAGTTTGTTTCTATCCAACAAAAAGGCCAAACCATTGAAGACTTTTTAAGCGGTGAATAATTTAATAGCTTATTTAAAGACAACTTTTACAGCTTAAGAGGACATATATTATGAAATTCAATAAATTAAATACCGCTCTAGCACTCACGCTAGTAGCTACGTCACCTTCAATTTTTGCTCAAGAGATGGCTTCTGCTGAAAAGCAAAAGACAAACTATGACGCCGTAATCCAGCAGTACGATGTGAACAAAAACGGCGAACTAGATAAAGATGAGCTACAAGCTTATATGACAGAAAGCCAAACCAAATCTACTGAACGAAAGGGTGATAAAGTTTCTGTAACTCAGAAACCGGCAATAGTTACCATCAATCAAAAACCGGCTCAAATTACGGTGACACAACCTAAACCTGAGGTATCGATTACCACAAACGATCCTGATATCTCTATTCAACAGCCAGAACCGGAAGTTACGGTTTCGCAGGCAAAGCCTAAAGTAAACGTGAAATCGGGGAAACCAGCGGTTGATGTTAAACAGGATGATCCTGAAGTAGCGGTAAAACAACCCGAACCCACGGTTGATGTTGAACGCGAAGACATTTATGTGGAAGTAGACGACAATTAATACAAAGTGAGTCCACATGCGTTTTAGCCTGAGGTTATTTTTGGCTAAAATACATTCTTAGCATTCTTAGTATCCTTAGCGTTAGGGGGTAAGTCATATTACCCCCTTTTCGCTAAGTCATACGCCGTAGCAATTTTTCTAAAGTTTCATAGTATCGACAATACACGCAACCTACTCCCAAAAGATTATAAGGGCACGAGCCATTGATATCTCTGTTGCGTCCCGCTTTAATTGCTTATTGATTCACTACAAATTTGTGAAGATACAGCCAATAGCTCAAAATTTCCTCGACACAGCGGCCGTTATTCCTTATAGTGCGCGCCCAAAGCTTACTCGTACAAAACGCATTTTTTTGCGTTAACTACCAAGCTATCTTTTCTTCTGATTTACCCGCTGGATACCTGTTTTGATTACCACCGCCAATATCACCATGCAGTTTGGTTCTGCACCCTTGTTTGAAAATATCTCTGCCAAATTTGGTAACGGCAACCGCTATGGCCTTATTGGCGCAAACGGTTGCGGCAAGTCTACCTTCATGAAAATTTTGAGCGGTAAGTTAACGCCAAGTGCCGGTAACGTGTCTATGGCGCCAGGTACCAAACTCGGTATCTTAAGCCAAGACCAATTCGCCTTCGAAGAATTCAGCGTAGTTGATGCCGTTATTATGGGCGACCGTGAATTGTGGGAAGTCAAAAAAGAGCGTGACGAAATATACAGCAAGCTAGATATGAGTGAAGAAGACGGCATGCGCGTGGCCGACTTAGAAACCCAATTTGCTGAAATGGATGGCTACACCGCAGAAGCCCGCGCTGGCGACATCCTGAACGCAGCAGGTATTGAAGAACACTACCATTTTGGTTTAATGAAAGAAGTGGCGCCAGGTAAAAAAGTACGTGTTTTATTGGCCCAAGCTTTGTTTGCCGACCCAGACATTTTGCTTCTCGACGAACCGACCAACAACTTGGATATTTACACCATTACGTGGTTAGCCGATGAGCTAAATAAACGTAAATCCACCATGCTGATTATCTCGCATGACCGCCACTTCTTAAACTCAGTATGTACTCACATGGCTGATATCGATTACGGCGAATTACGTGTTTATCCAGGCAACTATGATGCGTTCATTGAAGCATCAATGTTGGTTCAAGAGCAGTTACTTAATGAGAACGCAAAGAAATCTGCTGAAATTGAAGAACTTCAAGGCTTCGTAGCGCGTTTCTCTGCTAACGCCTCTAAAGCGAAGCAGGCGACCTCTCGTGCTAAGCGCTTGGAAAAAATTGAGCTAGCTGAAGTTAAATCTTCTAGCCGCCGCAAGCCTTATATTGTGTTTGAACAGCACAAGAAACTGCATCGCTTAGCCATTACGCTAGAAGATGTAGGTCATGGCTACCCAGACCTTCCGTTATTTAACAACGCTAACTTATTGTTAGAAGCAGGCTCTCGCCTTGCTATCATTGGTGAAAACGGCGCGGGTAAAACTACCCTCTTAAAATGTTTAGTTGATGAATTATCACCTGAGCACGGTACGATAAAGTGGGCTGAAAATGCCGCTATTGGTTATATTCCACAAGATAGCACCAAAGATTTTGACTGCGATTTAAGCTTGTTTGATTGGATGAGCCAGTGGCGCTTGCCTAAGCATGACGACTTGCAAGTTCGTGGCATGTTAGGCCGCTTATTGTTTAGCTCAGACGACTTTAACAAGAAAGTTGCAGTATGTTCTGGTGGTGAGAAGAACCGCTTGTTGTTCGGTAAGCTGATGCTACAAGACATCAACGTATTGGTAATGGACGAGCCTACCAACCACTTAGATATGGAATCTATTGAAGCGCTGAACAATGGCCTTTATAAATTCGACGGCACGGTTATTTTTGTAAGTCACGACCGCGAGTTTGTGTCATCACTGGCCACGCAGATTATCGAAATAAAAGATAACAAGCTTAACCACTTTGAAGGTAACTACGAAGAGTTCTTGGCGCATAGCGAAGGCAAGTAGCCTTTAAAGTAGCCTTTAAAGTAGCCTTTAAAGTAGCCAATGTTATTGCTAAAGCCCAGCATGGTAAATTTACCTTGCTGGGCTTTTTAATATAGGGGACTTTTTAATATGGGAGGCTTTAAACACTACAACACCAACACCTTTTTTACTGTTTTTCTAACAATACAATTCCATGCGAAAAATCGGGCAATACTTGCTATACCGGCGTCTTTCGTAAATGCAAAAAAGCGCGCTTTAACTCGCTTGTACGCCAGCTCTCTATTTTCGTATTTCACATCAGCCATAGACGCATGATTTAAATGCGATGAATCTAAAAACTGCTGAATACTGTGATGATCACGCTTTTCAATGTTCAGTGGTAATTGTTTTTGAATTACGCCTTCATCGCGCTGCTTATCTAAAATACCATTAATGGTCAGCATGGCATTTAACCTGCCCCGTTCGTAATCATATTGGCGAAAGCGTTCATCAAAGAAGCCTAAAAATGCGCCTAGCAACTCACCACTAAGCTCGTCTTTTTTAGCCGTAATGGTATAGATGGTTTTTAAATTGGTTGGGCCTAACCCCGCGGCATGTTCTAGCACCGCAATGGTGTCTATCCATAGCTTAAAGTGGCTTGGTGGAAGTGGTTTTTCTTCTACATCTACACGATATTGAGTAGCGAGTCGGGCAATATCGGCGGCATATTCAAGTGTATTTCCACCATACACCACGGCGATCATTGAATCTATAATGGCTTGCTCTGCGAACACCTCTTCGCTGGTCGCGCTATACAGTTTTTCTCGTAAGGTGTCGGCTTGATGATCTAGCCTAAGCACCTTTTCATTGTCTTGCTCTTGCAATAACCATTCTTGAAACCCGCTTTGAAGGTACACGCTATTGAGCATTTGCTTGGCACTTTGTGCAAAGGATGCTGTTGTTGCATCAAATTCTGGATTGGCAGCACTCTCCCTAGGGTTGGGTGAAATGTAAAAGTAAAAGCGGTTTTCATAATCGGTATAGTTTGTATCGTTTTGTTCAGCCAATGATACAGCCATACCTAAAGGGTAATTATTAAACGCCCCACCATCCATAAAGCTAAAGATACTGTCTTCAAATTTTACAGCGCCTCGACCGCTGTAATCGCCATGTAGCCAACTTCGGGAGAGTGACACCGGCGAGAACGCTACTGGGAAGGCACCACATCCTCGTGCCGCGGAACTAATCTCGTTCCAAATAGCCTGGTTATCGGTTGTGTTGTCCAGCGTAGCGGTATACCTGTCTTGGTGGCGCGTTTGGGTGAACTTTCCTTGGCCTAAAGTTTCCGTTAAATAAGCAAACGTATCTACCTCATAATCGACGCCATTGAGGTTAGACATGGCCAGCCCTAACCTGATAGAGGTAGCGCTGGCAATGTGGGGCGTTTGAACTAGCGGTGTTTCTGCTTGTGCTGGTGGAGAGTTAGGTACTGATGATTCTACGTACCGGCTATTAATCAGCTTATCAGCAATGGTTTTTACAAAGCCATTCGAGAGCAGTGAGTTTTTGGCATTGTCGCCGGGTAAAGGCGTTAATAACCCGTTTATATCAACCGACTTCACCCATGCTTCGTAACCCACATTGGTATTTTCGCCCGATAAGGCGTCGCCATCATATAAGAGTTTCTGCGCTATCATTGCGGCGGTCATGCCACCAGCACTAGCGCCAGTAAGCACATCTATTTCAATTTTTGGGTTGGCAGGGTTTTCGTTATGTTCTTTTAGCGCTTTAATAATTTCATAAAGCGTACCCGCTTCATAAGAGCCCAAAGAAACGGCGCCTGATATGGCAATTGCAACGCGGTAGGTCATGTTACGCTCCAGAAAATTCAATATTTTTGAATCACCGAGAAGGCAGTCTCAGAACGCTGATCCACAGCACTTTAGGGTAATATACGCTTGAAGCTTGGGTTATTGAAGCCTTCCTTTTACCCAAATATTGGCTAACGTAATAGTATCATCCACTAATAATACATTAGCATACTGCCCTGCTGCGAGACTGCCTAGTTTATGCTGCATTCCCATGAAGTTTGCAGGCGTACTACTTGCCATTGCACTTGCTTGGGTTAAGCTTACGCCTAAATCATGACAAGTATTTGCCACAGCCCCATGCATATCTAAGCATGAACCGGCCAATGTGCCATCAGGGGTGGTGAGTTTACTGCCACTGCGCTTAATTTCTGTCTTGAAAAAAGCCAGCGTGTCTAGGTTGCTCCCCACATGCGCCATGGCATCGGTCACCAACATTATCTTTTCTTTACCTTTAACCTTTATGGCCAACTCAGCACTTTTAGGGTGTACGTGATGGTGATCCACAATTAACCCACAATACGCACTATCAAACAACAATGCTGCGCCCACAGCACCTGGCGCCCGAGAGGTAAACGCTGACATTGCATTATACAAATGGGTGAAACCACTCGCCCCAGCGTTAAGTGCATCGCTTACTTGTTCAAAGCTAGCATTGGTGTGCCCTAATGCAACCACTACCCCTTCTGCCACCATTTCTTTAATAAAACTGGGGCTCACACTTTCAGGGGCCACCGTTAACAGTACCTTGCCAATATCCTTTCTGCACAAGGTCGCCAGCTCACTATCATGTGGCGTACGAATAAAGCTTTCTTCATGCACGCCTTTTTTCGCAGTACTTAAAAAAGGCCCCTCATAATGAATACCTTCAATATTTGGATGATTATTGGCAATGGCTTCACTTACCGCATCGGCGGCGTTAGCCATAGTGGTCACATTATCGGTAATGAGTGTAGGCAACATACTGGTAGTGCCGAACTGCAAATGCGCATTCGCCATGGTTTTTAGTGCATCGTACGTGGGCGTATGATTAAACAGTATCCCCCCGCCACCATTTACCTGTGTGTCTATATACCCAGGAATAAGCGTACCTGCGTACTTTTCTGCAAGCTCTTCCTTTGTGGCATCTTGAATGCGTTGGATCACGCCCTGTTCTATACATAGGGTTTTATTAAACTGAATGCCTGCGGGTGTCAGTACTTTGTCTGAGGTAATTGTTTGCATTAAGCCAGTGCTACCTGTTGTTTTGCGTATTGAATAACCGCTGCTTGAGGTGACGATTTGGGTTCAATAAGCCTAGTTTGAAGATCAGCACTTAATAACGGCTGATACACATGACTTAGCCCACCGACTAAGCAAAGGGGCAAATCCTGATTATTGGTGAATGTTTTTTCATTAGGTGCCTTGCAGGTAAGTGTTTGACCAACATCGTTGAGGTAGCTAGCCCCTTGTTGAATAAGTGCCCCGGCTGCGGCGCAACCTTTTTTATAGGCTGCCACCACACTGGGGGCCAATGCACCAAACTCTCTTCCTTTAAACCCCGCCACTTTTGTGACCAACTGTTGTGGGTTTGATACGGCTAAATTATCGCAAATAGATGCAAACAAGAGACTATGAGGAATAAGTTCATCAAACACCAACAAGCTGTGTTTAACCGCCTCAAGGCCTAACCAACCGCCACTAGCATTGTCGCTAATTGGAAGCCCGTAACCGCCCTTGTCTTTAAAATTGTGCGAATTAGTACTGGTGCCAGTGCCAGTAAAAACTGTAGCCGCCGATCCAGTGCCGCAAATAATTAATGCACCGGCATAGCCGTTATGAGCGCCAAGACAGGCGGCATGTAAATCACTGATGACGGTTACGCTTTTGAAGGGGTGGTGTAAACTTAAAAACTGATTTAATGCGCTGGGAATATTCGCACCAGCAAGTCCTGCGGCAAGGTGTATTTGGCTGAGCTTGACTGCTGGGTTAGTAGGTTTATTTGTCGCGCTACTGGGCTTATCTACTGCGCTAATGGGCTTATCTACTACGCTAATGGGCTTTATTGCGCTAATGGCTTTTTCACTAGCATCGATAATTGACTGCATTGCGGCAGCAGCATTGGTCATAATATTGGCAGAACCAGCGTCGGCGTAGCTTAATACGTTGCCGTGCTCATCCTCTAACTGCACTCTGCAGTGAGTACCGCCGCCATCCACACCAATATAATAACTCTGCTCTACCATTTACTCTTAATTTCCATTTTTGTGCTGTCATCAGTGGTACTAGGGTGTACTGATTGAAGCCATTTGCATAGCGAATATTCTGCGCCGCATTTAACTTGTTGAAGCTTCATTTAACGGTATTTTATCATAGCTTTACTCTCAACCAACAAAAAGCAAAAGCCATCCATTTTCATCAC
>OJBZ01001017.1_pt1 | contig 11236 bp, 10 predicted proteins | sample 1591671 | NCBI WGS metagenome assembly OJBZ01 (sample SAMN05416850, study PRJEB24817) | seawater metagenome | isolation source: Sea water | place: Canada:Atlantic | collected 2013-07
TACACGTAAGGAGTCGTCGGCAGCGTCAGATGTGTATAAGAGACAGCTTTAGAACTCAATAAGTTAACTGCATATTCATAACGTTCTAGACGTCGTTGCATATTCAAGTTATAAATATCGTAAGCAGTGTCTAACTTTCCGCGAGTTAAAACAGAATCAAATTCTAGACGGTATTTTTGGAAATCATTAACATCCGTTGCTAAGAATATATTTCTAGCATAATCCAGCTGTTTGATAAAGCGGTCAAAAATCTCACCTGACAAAGCATCATCAATTGCGACTTTTTTATAATGTGCACGAGTAAATCGTGCCGTAATACGCTTGCTTGCTGTTGCATGCTGAGTTTCAGGCATGAGCACAGGGAGTTCTTCTGGTGTTTTTGGTTTTTCAAAAGCAATGGCGCTAACAGATAAACCTAACGATAAAGATACGGCGAGAGCGATACGACAAAATTTTTGCATGCATTAACTTCCTATTCAATTTCTATTTGACCTAGCACTTTTGCTGGGACTAGCCGCCAAACCTAATAGTGGCGACTTTTGACTTCTATAAGTAGATATTTTGAAGTTGAGTCTTAATCACCATGCCAGAATCAAGTTGTACACTGATATCTTTACCTGATATTTCAGTGATAGTGGCTTTCATTGGCGAGTTACCTAGCTGTACTCTAACTTTACTACCTACATTAATTGTAGTTGATTCAACAGACTTAAGTGGCTCAACTTCTTTTTTCACAGCTTTTTTCGGTGTCGATTTAACTGTTTTAAATTTAGTTGCTTCACGTTTTTTGTCAGCTGGCTTGTTATTAGCCGCATCTGTTGAGGCTTGCTTACCTTTATAAGGCTTTTTAGTATCGTTGTCTGTTGCTTTTTTGTTACCAAATTTTTCTTGGCTTTCTTTTAAGGTCTTACTCGCATAATCAGCTTGTTCCTGATCAATTTCAGCAGAGTCATTACCATCGATATCGACGCGAAAACTACCCACTTTAATCGCTTTGAGGTAGCGCCAGCTGCTAGTATAATGTCTAAGTGCTTGGCGTAAACGAGTTTTGCTTACCGTTTCATCACCCGCTAATTTTTCAGCTAAATCTTGGAAAATACCAATCTTTAGTGGCTTTGCATGGCCCTCAATAGAAAAGCACGTTGGAAATTTTTCCGCCAAGTAGGCGATAATTTCTTTTGTGCTGATGCGCTTAACTTCAGCTTCAACGTTTGACGTTGTTTCAACTGCTGTCTCTGCTACCACTTTAACTTCACTTTCTGTTTTATTTTCCATAAATACAACTTTTAAAAATTTTAATTCTGCTCTGCTAGATATTGTTCGCGATTTTCCAACAAATGTCGGCACCAATCATAAATATCATCACTTTCAATTTCAGTTAAGGCTTCTTGCCCTATCCACGTATCCCACACCAAAGACAGCAAATGCTCTAAAACCTCTGGCGCAATATCTTCTTCTGCTAAGTCGTAAATAGTATGATAAATTTCATTAATACGTTCAGCAACTTCTTCTTCCTGACCATCCCAATCACCGACAACGGCTTCTGATACTAAATAGTCATGAATAACAATAAATTCTTTCATTAGTTTATCACGCCATGCTTGATCATGACATTTTCAAATAGACTAATTATTTTTTCTAATCCTGCTTGGTCATCAGAATCAAAACGATTAAACGCTATGCTATCGATATCAAGCACCGCAATTACCTTCTGATTTAAGGTTAAAGGTAATACTATTTCTGAATTAGTGCTAGCATCACAAGCAATGTGACCATCAAATTCATGTACATCCGCTACGCGTTGTACTTTGTTTTCACTTGCCGCTGTGCCACAAACACCACGTCCTAAAGGAATGCGGATACAAGCTACCTTACCTTGAAACGGACCCAGTACTAACTCATCATTTACCATACGGTAAAAACCTACCCAATTAACCTCAGTTAATTTTTCAAACAACAACGCACTTACGTTAGCCATATTAGCAATAACATCAGCTTCATCACTGATCAGTGCTTCAACTTGAATATATAAGTCACGATAAAAGGTATTTTTAGTCATTAATGATAGTACCTAAAATAAAAACGCATAACATACCCTGATAGCTGATGAAATTAAAGCGCTATCAACTGCAATTGGCAATTATCTGACAATTTAATGCGCTTTAATGGCAAAATTAACCTTGCGTACACATTTATCGATGTTTAATTAACAAATAGCTTACTATTATCTTCATGATAACGCTTGTCTTACTTTTTCATGCCTAAAACAGAATAGCATTGGCTCTGACCGTTTTATAAATTCCCGACACTCTATTGCTAGCTCTATTATTCACTGACGTTACTTATTTTTCGATGTTTGTCTGGTTTAGGCGCTGTTGCTGATCTGATAGAATAAAATAAACAAAAGCTTCTTGCTCCATTTGACTGCTAGCGTGCCATAAACATTTTAATCTTGCGAGGCGGCTTAGTTCAGAAATATGACCTTGATTGCTAGTGCAAATATCTGCATTGACTAGTTTTATATTCTCAACAGTGGCAACACCGGTCATTTTTTCGCCTTCGTCATTTGAATTTGGATTTGAATTTGTTAACTGAGAAAATCTCAACTGAGCATTAAAGGCAATCAATGATTGATTAAATACCTTTATCTCCTTACCTTGTGCTGTAGATATTACAACATGAGGATTTTTTGAGAAACGTTTTGCTTGCGCCAACTCCTCTAATACTATGGTTTTCATTATTAATGTTGAGTTTTGCAACTGTGTTTTAGATAAGGTGAATAGTGCAATAAACGGTTTAGACGTGACTTTAGTATGGTCATCCCAGCCCTCAAAAATATCTTGATATTTAAGCACTAAAACATGCTCACCTTGCTCCAGTGTTAACTGGGTTTCTTTGGCGAAAAAACTATTGACTTGCTCTTCACCATTTACGCTTAAAACAATAATATTATCTGGAATAGTTAACACACTTGCATGAACATTAAACGCCAAAGTCATCAACAAAATGATGATTACCTTACTCATAAATATCCTCATTTGCGCTTGATTATATAAAAGTTAATCGACGCCAAATATATCATTTAATTACCAACAACAAAAAAAACACGGTTAGAAATAACCCAACCGTAGTTAATTCAAGTTTTTAATAATAAATATATCGCCAAATACTGACTAAAAAGAATCTTCAGGTATGCGTACCCAACCTTCCATCAATACGCGTGCGCTACGGCTCATAATGGCTTTATTAACGTTCCAAGCATCATCAACTTTAGAAGCCTGTGCGCCGACTTTTAACGTGCCAGATGGATGACCAAATACCACAGCATCACGTTCACCGCCACCAGCGGCTAAATTAACTAACGTTCCTGGTATCGCCGCCGCCGCGCCAATAGCTACGGCAGCGGTGCCCATCATCGCATGGTGCAATTTACCCATAGATAGTGCACGAACATGTAAATCTATATCAGCTGATAGCACCGTTTTATTGCTCGAGGTAACATAATCTTTAGCGACGCTGACGAACGCAACTTTCGGAGTATGCTGACGCGCAGCGGCTTCTGAAATATCACTGATCAAGCCCATTTTAACCGCGCCGTAAGCGCGTATAGTTTCAAAACGTGCCAGTGCCACCTCATCATTATTTATGGCTTCTTGTAATTCAGTACCTGTGTAACCAAGCTCTTCAGCGTTAAGAAAAATAGTGGGAATACCGGCTGTGATCATAGTCACTTTAAATGTGCCAACCGAAGGCACCGACAATTCATCAACGATATTTCCAGTGGGAAACATTGCTTCAGATGGATCAACTGGCGCAATAAACTCGACCGGCACTTCTGCCGCAGGAAAGGTGACGCCATCGAGTTCAAAATCGCCAGTTTCTTGTACTTCGCCGCTGGTGATAGGTACATGAGCAATGATAGTTTTAGCAATATTTTTTTGCCAAATACGCACTGTACAAATACCATTTTCAGGAATACGTGACGGGTCAACTAAACCTGAATTAATGGCAAAAGAGCCAACCGCGGCGGTTAAATTTCCGCAGTTACCCGACCAATCAACAAAAGCTCTATCGATAGCGACTTGACCAAATAAATAATCTACATCGTGATCAGCCACCTCACTTTTAGCCAAAATAACCGCTTTACTGGTACTTGAGGTTGCACCGCCCATACCATCAGTTTGTTTACAGTAAGGATCTGGGCTACCTATAACACGAAGTAGCATATTGTCGCGAGCAACGCCTGCTACCTGACAACGCGCTGGCAGATCAGTTAAATTAAAAAAAACCCCTTTTGATGTGCCACCACGCATATAAGTTGCCGGGATCTTTACTTGCGGTAAATGTGCTTGAGAAAGCTGAGACATCATTCACTCCTTAAATTAGTTAGCTGAATTAACAGCATTAAAGCCTGCCATGGCCAGTTGAGGTAAATCATCCTTGATTTAAAGAGCAGCAAAACTGATTATTTAACTGCATTTACTTTATAGACATAAACTCTGAGTTGATTTTCATAAGTAGAACGTTAGTGTTTTAACAAGGCGGAAGCGCGGAGCCTAGTTTACTAGGTGAGCACTTCCAACGTAGATAAAACGCTAAGGAGCAATTATGAATTAGACTCCAAGAAGTCGTTGGCAAACTTCTGTAATACCCCGCCCGCGGCATAAACAGAAACTTCTTCCGCGGTATCTAATCGACACTTAACGGCAATAGTCACGATTTCACCATTACGACGCGTCATCAGAACCGACATGGCGGCGCCGGGTGCAGTTGTACCTTCGACATCAAAAGTTTCAGTACCGTCAATGCGATAAGTATGACGAGTTTCACCGTTAATAAACTCTAACGGTAGAACGCCCATACCTACTAAGTTAGTGCGATGAATTCGCTCAAAGCCTTCTGAGACAATAACTTCCACACCTGCTAAACGAACACCTTTAGCCGCCCAATCTCGCGATGAACCTTGACCGTAATCTGCTCCCGCAATAATAATCAGTGGCTGTTTACGTTCCATATAGGTTTCAATCGCTTCCCACATGCGTGATTCAGTGCCTTCAGGCTCTATACGTGCGAGTGAACCTTGTTTAACTTCGCCGTTTTCGTCGCGACACATTTCGTTAAACAATTTCGGGTTAGCAAAAGTTGCGCGTTGCGCTGTTAAGTGATCACCGCGATGTGTTGCGTAAGAGTTAAAATCAGCTTCTGGTAAGCCCATTTTATGTAAATATGCGCCGGCAGCACTGTTAAGTTGAATGGCATTTGAAGGTGATAAATGATCGGTAGTAATGTTATCACCTAACACCGCCAATGGACGCATGCCTTTCATGGTGCGTTCACCTGCTAGTGCCCCTTCCCAATAAGGCGGGCGACGAATATAAGTGCTGGTTTCATCCCACGCATATAACGGACTTTCTGCTGGCTCAAAAGCACCTAAATCAAACATGGGTGTGTAGATTTTTTTAAATTGCTCAGGCTTAACGCAAGTGGCAACAATCCGATCAATTTCTTCATCACTTGGCCAAATATCTTTCAAGGTAATGTCATGACCGTTTTGATCTTGCCCTAAGATATCTTTTTCAATATCAAAGCGAATAGTACCAGCAATGGCATAAGCAACCACTAATGGTGGTGACGCTAAAAACGCTTGTTTAGCAAAAGGATGAATACGGCCATCGAAGTTACGGTTACCCGATAATACCGCCGTTGAGTATAAATCACGGTCGATAATTTCTTGTTGAATTTTAGGATCTAACGCACCAGACATACCATTACACGTTGTACAGGCGTAGCCTACGATACCAAAACCTAATTTTTCCATTTCAGAGAGTAAACCTGCTTCTTCTAAATAAAGCTTGGCCACTTTTGAACCGGGGGCAAATGACGATTTAACCCAAGGCTTGCGTACTAGGCCAAGTTCATTGGCTTTTTTCGCGATTAAACCAGCAGCAACTACGTTACGCGGATTAGAGGTATTGGTACAAGAAGTGATAGCCGCAATAATCACCGCACCATCAGGCATGTGTCCTTCTGCTTCTTGTGCTTTACAAGCAGCTAAGTCTTTAGCAATATCTTTCGCGGCTAAATCAGCTGTCGCTAAACGTCGATGTGGGTTAGAGGGACCGGCTAGATTGCGACCTACGCTCGATAAATCAAATTCGATAACACGAGGGTATTGTGCTTCAATTAAGTCATCAGCCCAAAGTCCGGTATGTTTGGCATAAGTTTCAACCAGTGCAACTTGCTCGGGTTCACGACCGGTAAGCTTTAAATAATCAATCGTTTGCTCATCGATATAGAACATACCTGCTGATGCACCATACTCTGGTGTCATGTTCGAAATAGTCGCTCGGTCACCAATGGTCAAGCTTTTCGTACCTTCGCCAAAAAATTCCAAGTAACTAGAAACAACTTTTTGGTTACGTAAGAATTCAGTAATAGCCAACACTAAATCAGTGGCGGTAATACCCGATTGGCGTTTACCGGTTAGCTTGACACCAATAATATCAGGTAAGCGCATCATAGATGGGCGCCCCAACATCACAGTTTCAGCTTCTAAACCACCAACACCAATGGCAATAACACCTAAGGCATCAATGTGTGGCGTGTGGCTGTCGGTGCCAACACAAGTGTCAGGATAAGCTACACCATCACGCGCTTGAATAACTGGTGACATTTTCTCTAAATTGATTTGATGCATAATGCCGTTACCGGCCGGAATAACATCAACATTTTTGAAAGCGGTTTTAGTCCACTCAATAAAATGAAAACGCTGCTCGTTACGGCGGTCTTCAATGGCACGGTTTTTGTCAAATGCTTCGCTATCAAAACCCGCCGCTTCAACCGCAAGAGAATGATCGACAATTAATTGCGTAGGCACCACTGGGTTTACTTTTGAAGGATCGCCACCTTGCTCGGCAATAGCATCTCGCAGACCGGCTAAATCAACTAAAGCGGTTTGACCTAAAATATCATGACACACAACTCGCGCTGGATACCACGGAAAATCTAAGTCTTGCTTGCTGTCGATAATTTGCTTAAGCGAGTCAGTTAAATTTGCAGGGTCGCATCTGCGGACTAATTGTTCAGCCAATACGCGTGAAGTATAAGGTAGTGTTTTATAGGCACCAGGTTTTATAGCATCAATCGCTTCTCTGGTATCAAAGAAGTCGATGGTGAGACCATTGTGTTTGTAACCGGGTAAGGGTTTGCGATAATCGTAATTCATAATTTATTCCACAATGTTTGTTATATGGTAAAGGCGAATATCAAAAAATGAATCCGCCTTACATCTAAATTAGATTTTCTAATTGTCTAATGTAGATACTAGACGACGAAATTTGCTTCTAATTCAAGGAAGAAAATCTGAACATATATGTATATGTGATGATTTTCTGACGCTGAAGTAGAAGCAAAGAGCAAGTCTTACCTACCTATCAGATATAGGTTGAACAGTACGCGGTTCAGCACCGATATAATCAGCAGAAGGACGAATAATACGGTTATTTGAACGTTGCTCCATGACATGAGCAGCCCACCCCGTTAAACGTGAACAGACAAAGATAGGGGTAAATAATTTCGTTGGAATGCCCATATAGTTATATGTTGAGGCATGGAAGAAATCCGCATTACAAAATAATTTTTTGCTGTCCCACATAAACTCTTCACAAGCGACAGAGATATCGTACAACGAGGTATTGCCATTTTCTGCTGCTAGCTTTTCAGACCACGCTTTGATAATAACGTTACGTGGATCTGATGTACTGTAAACCGCATGACCAAAGCCCATAATTTTTTCTTTACGCTCAAGCATACCGGCCATTTTTTCTTTGGCATCAGCAGGAGATGTAAAAGTTTCAATCATGTCCATTGCTGCTTCATTAGCGCCGCCATGGAGTGGTCCACGTAAGGTACCGATAGCACCCGTTACACATGAGAACATATCAGACAAGGTTGAGGCACAAACACGGGCAGTAAATGTAGAAGCGTTAAATTCATGCTCAGCATACAAGATTAATGATACATCCATAACACGTTCATGCTGGGCTGACGGGCTTTCGCCATTTAACAAACGTAAAAAATGTCCGCCTAGTGATGCTTCATCGGAAGTGCAGTCAATTTCGACACCGTCATGAGAGAATTTATACCAATAACACATGATCGCAGGGAATGCTGATAACAAACGGTTAGCAGCTTGATGTTGCTCGCTAAAATCATTTTCAGGCTCTAAGTTACCTAAAAACGAACAACCGGTGCGCATTACATCCATTGGATGAGTTTCTTTTGGAATAAGCTTAAGCACTTCTTTTAACGCTTGTGGCAAATCGCGCATGGCAAATAATTGTGTTTTATAGGTCGCTAACTCTTTTTCATTAGGCAATTCGCCATTGAAAAGTAAGTACGCTACTTCTTCAAATGTTGCGTTGTCAGCTAAATCAGCAATATCGTAACCACAATACGTTAAACCTGAGCCTGATTTACCCACGGTACATAACGCTGTTTCGCCAGCACTTTGACCACGTAAACCTGCACCTGATAATTTTTTCTCTGTCATGATCCTCTCCTCTTGTTCTTTAACCGCTGAAATAAGCCATTAAAGATTAAAATTTATTTTCTATGAGTTTATTTTTTATGAATATACTTTTTATAATCTTATTTTTCTAAACCTAGCTTTTATAAACTACTTGTTTTTGCCTTCAGAAAACAAAACATCGAGTTTTTGTTCATAATCGTGGTAACCAAGGTAGTCGTATAAATCCATGCGTGTTTGCATGTTATCTATTTCCGCTTTTTGGTCGCCATCCTCAAGCAAGGTTTTATAAACCGATTCTGCGGCTTTATTCATGGCTCGAAATGCTGATAACGGGTAAAGCACCATCGCGCAACCCCACTCACCTAACTGTTCTTTATTCCACAGCTCTGTTTGACCAAACTCAGTAATGTTAGCCAATACCGGTACATCAAGAGCTTCAGTGAAGGCACGATAATGTTCTTCTGTTTTTACCGCTTCAGCAAAAATGCCATCAGCGCCTGCAGCAACATAAGCTTTTGCACGCTCTAGTGCCGCTTCTAAACCTTCTTGAGCGAAAGAGTCAGTGCGCGCCATAATAAAAAAATCTTTATCTATACGAGCATCTACCGCAGCTTTAATGCGATCGACCATTTCTTCTGTTGAAACAATTTCTTTATTTGGGCGATGACCACAGCGTTTTTGCGCCACTTGATCTTCTAAATGTACGGCAGCAGCACCGGCTTTTTCCATATCACGAATAGTTTTCGCGATGTTAAAAGCGCCGCCCCAACCGGTATCAATGTCAACTAACAAAGGTAGGCTTGACGCGCTAGTAATACGCTGTACATCGGCAATAACATCATTAAGTGATGTCATCCCTAAATCAGGTAGGCCATAAGAAGCATTAGCAACACCACCACCAGATAAGTAAATGGCTTGATGACCTAATTGCTCGGCCATCATTGCGCAATACGCATTAATAGTACCAACCACCTGCAACGGTTTATTATTTGCTAAAGCTTGGCGAAACTTCGCGCCAGGAGATAATTGTTTAGTCATTGCTTTATCCTTTTTTAATCAAGTAATGTGGTAATTAAGTTAAATTCAAAACCGTTGAGTTAATTCAGTTGAATTCGGTTAAGTTAAGTAGTTTGATATAACGCAAACGCTCAACATCATTGTTGTAGAGCGATTTTTTTCTCTATATTTTGTCTTGAGGCCGCAATATGACGCCTCATTAACATTTCGGCTAACTCACCATCACGATCGGCAATGGCTTCAATAATGCGTGAATGTTCATCAAAAGCTTTTGTTGCTCTTGGGCTATTCATACCAAATTGACAACGGTACATACGAACAAGATGATAAAGTTGGCCACAAAGAATATTGATCAGCTGTTGATTATGACTCCCGAGTATCACTTTATAGTGAAAGTCTAAATCACCTTCTTCTTGATAATATGAAATACCATCACGCAATGCCTTGGCACTTGCATGCTGTTTGAGCATAGCGCGCATTTCAATAATTTCATCTTCAGTCATATTCATTGCCGCTTGACGACAAGCCATGCCTTCAAGCGCTTCACGCACAACATAAATCTCTAATAATCCAGCAATAGAGCACTCAACAACACGTGAACCAACATTGGCTTTACGCTCAATTAAATGACATTTCTCTAAACGATTGAGTGCTTCACGTAACGTTGAGCGACTAATTTGATAGTTTTTGGCAAGTTCAGGTTCACTAATTTTGCTGCCCGCTTTTATGGTGCCGTTAACAATGGCATGCAGCATTTGTTCAAATACTTTATCTGCGGTGGTCACCGCGGCTTGAGTTGTAGGATTGTCTAACGCCATAATTGTCGACACTTTTTAAAACATGCACTAATGATAGTGTTATATCACCATTAGTCAATGCCAAAAACAACAAATTGTCGACAATAGTCGTTATACTTTAGTTGTAAAAAACAAACAACTTAAGAGTATACAGCAATTAAAATAAGTAAACACAGACCGTAAAGCATTGTTAAAAAAGAAGATATGAGAAATAAAAACTATAATATTGTTCATTTTTTCATGCACAAACTTAGTTCAGATAAAAACCAACAAATGTCGACAATCAAAACTTTACCCAAAAAACCAATAACAAACCCCGATGGCCGCCGTAATACCAGCCACATCAGCAATCAGCCCACAGGCTAATGCATGACGACTATAACGAATACCTACCGAGCCGAAATATACCGCAAGCACGTAAAATGTTGTTTCTGTAGAGCCTTGAACAATAGAGGCTAAACGACCTGCAAATGAGTCAGCGCCGTGAGTATTCATGGTTTCTATCATCATGGCACGTGCCCCAGAGCCACTTAATGGGTTCATAAAAGCGGTAGGTAAAGCATCAACAAAACGAGTATCACCATTAAACCACAGTACCATTTGGCGAATGCCATCTACCAAGATATCTAAAGCACCACTGGCTCTAAACACCCCTATCGCACATAACATAGCCAATAAGTAAGGGATGATCTTTATACTGGTGTCAAAGCCCTGTTTAGCGCCTTCTATAAAACTGTCATAAACATTAACTTTACGCTTTAAGGCAACGAATATAAAACTGATCAAGGTGCTAAATATCAGTAAATTGCCCATCAGTGAAGATTGTTGCGCTAATAATTGAGCACCTGTCTCTTATACACATCTCCGAGCCCACGAGACGGACTCCTATCTC
>OJBZ01001020.1_pt1 | contig 11188 bp, 14 predicted proteins | sample 1591671 | NCBI WGS metagenome assembly OJBZ01 (sample SAMN05416850, study PRJEB24817) | seawater metagenome | isolation source: Sea water | place: Canada:Atlantic | collected 2013-07
GAGATAGGAGTCCGTCTCGTGGGCTCGGAGATGTGTATAAGAGACAGCCTCAGGCCCATTAACGTGACAACACCCTAATCCCTTTGTTCATGATGGTGCTTATGGCCAGAGGCTTCATTGTTGCAACGCCCTTTATCGTTCGGACAATTTAGGGCCACATGATGATGCCAGCGATTTCTGCGGGGCTAGGTACTGCTTACGGATTTGCTAGGGCGCTTGGCAGCAGCCAACAGGCCTATAACCGATATCTTATCGGTGGAGCGAGGGGCACGGCGTACGCAGCGCTCTGCGCGCGCCAGGTCTTCGGCGTGCAAACAATGTCACAAAGAGCAGGTATGAACCAGAATACACCCCTGCCCCCTGTATCGAGCACGCCCGATACAGGCGCGAAAATGATGACACAGTCGGCCCGCCTGAGCAGGCTGGAAAGACGATCGCCTTTGAACGCCCATTGGTTCGTGTTTCACCGCCTCCAATGTCCCCGTCATCCCGTCATAGGTTCTGCGTGGTTTCTGCGGGTCGGTTTAGGTGTACATCTAGATGTATCTCACCTTCGCCCGCGCCTCGCAAAGCGCTTGGCGTCAAACCTGACATTGACAAATGTCAGCAAATTATCATATATATGCCATATGCCCAAAGGAGGCCGAGATGCCTGAACTCAGACGGATCGAACCGCACGTCGCCGCGACTGCACTGCAATTCTCCGATGAAGAAGTGCAGGCCATGCAGCGCGCCTTTATCAAACTTGCAGAGTTTTGGGGTCTGACCGATGAGCAGGCCTCTGTGCTCATGGGCGATATCTCCGTGCGGACCTTCCGACGCTGGAAAGTCGGGGAACTCGGCCGTGCCGGGATCGATACCGCCGCACGCCTGTCGAACGTGATGGGAATACACAAGGCGCTTCGACTGCTCTTCAAGGAACCGGCGCGAGGGTACGGCTGGATCAAGCGCTCAAATACCGCATTCGGCGGCGCGACAGCTTTGGAGGTCATGCTCGGAGGACAGATCACCGACATCATGCGGGTCAGACGTTACCTTGATGCGATGCGGGGGCCTTGGTGACAGAGTCCGAGACCAGGGTCACCTGGGACAAATATTACCGCCTGATAAACTCGGCCCATCCACCGATCGATCTCTTCGAGGATATCGCCGATCCTGAGGACTGGTTGCTCCTCGGCTCAGGTGAGAGCAAGACCAATCCCAGGCTCGCCCAAACGATCGGAAACCTAGACCTCGTCCCGGAGGAGCGACGCGTCGGTGGCCCAGGAGCGTCCTATATGATGGCGCCATTCGTTCACGTGAGCCCCGATCATCAAGGGCGGTTCCACGACGGCTCCTTTGGTGCTTTCTATGGGGCGGAAAGTTTCGAGACGGCGCTCTTCGAGACCGTCTATCACACCCAGATTTTTTGCGCCGCGACCGAAGAAGCACCGGGGTGGATCGCCGACAAACGCGAGCTGATAGGGAAACTCGACGCAGTCCTCACCGACATCCGGAAAGGGTTTGACGACCTACTCGACCCGCACGACTACGTCCGGTCCCAAGCCTTCGCGCGAGAACGACGAGCCGACGGCGCGAACGGTATCGTCTACCCGTCCGTCCGTAACCCCGACGGCACATGTTTCGCGAGTTTTCATCCGGATGTCGTCTCCGCCCCTGTGCAAGGGCACCACATCACCTACCACTGGGATGGCGGGAAGGTCGACATGTTCAAGGTCCTGAGCGACGGATCGGTCTACGCGATCTCTGGCTAGCCGTGCAAGCTGCCGCATTTATGTATGCCCTCTCGGCACGTTGCGACTGAGCAAAATCCCAAATGCTTTGCTCGAACTGGACAGGTCTATGCTGCACTCCCAAGTGCACTTCATCACTGACTTGAAACCTTTTTCTAAAAAATTTCACAAATTATCGTTCAGCGTTTCTGTCTGAAAATAAACGCTCCGATCTCCTCTGCATGGGCACAATGAACCCCGCCCGTTCAATGGAGAACAACAATGACTGATTTGAAACCGATCATTCTGAAACCGGCCTTTTTTCCTCAGCACCTCGTCAACGAATTGCGTTTTCTAGCGAAAGAATACATTAACTGCCCGTCAGTTACAGATGATGGTACGCTTTTGGGAATTGACATAGCGTACAAGCTGTATGGTGAAGGCGGCTATGCAATGTCGGAGGTTATGGCCTGCTTTTTTCAGGAGAACGACCTGTGTCGTGGGCATGTCATTAACTTTCCCACAATGGAGGCCGCTGAAAAATGCCGCAAAGCGCAGAATGCTGTAAGCATGATGAACCTGCATATTGTTTGCATGCTATTCCACCATTCCTGCTGGCCAGGGAAACAATTGCACACACTTATATTCCGCGATTTTACCCTATTTTACGATGCTCAGATGATGGACGATGGGAACGACACACCATCCAGGTTCAAGCTTATTCTCCACGAACAGCCTTCAGAAATGAATTTGGCTCAGTTCAAACAAGACATTGAGATCTGTCTTGCAGGTTTTTCCGATGCCTGCGAAGGGCTTGGCACCTTTAAGTTCGTTGTCGATTTTGATGCGGTCGCAGTAAAAGTGGCAAGACCGCTGCCGCCTACTTCATTGCCCACCTGCCACAGGGGTTTTTTCCACTGCTGAACGGTGGCGAACTGGCTGCGCTCAACTGTTTTGGTTTTTTTATTTTGCCCCGTCGGGCCTCCGCCCTTGATCCGTTGAGGCGCAGCGTGGATAGTTCGCCACAATGCGTCTCTACTACGGAGTTGGCCTTGGCGCATGAAGGTTCTGTCGTCAAAACAAGATGCCCACCGCCAATTGGCTGCGAGCGTCTTGAGATTCACCAAGAAGGCATATGATTACATGCCTTCACGTTCCAATTTCTTGCGCGCAAATTTGCGCGCACGGCGGATCGCTTCAGCTTGCTGTCGGGCTTTCTTCTCAGACGGTTTCTCGAAATGCTGCTTGAGCTTCATTTCACGGAATACGCCTTCGCCCTGAAGCTTTTTCTTCAAAGCCCGAAGGGCTTGATCAACGTTGTTGTCGCAGACACTAATGTCAATCGCAGAGTAAAAAAAGGGGCCAGATCGCGGCGTAAAACTGGTCCACTGAGTTATCGTTTGTCGTGCGCTTTGGCGCGAGTGCTTGTCATATAGCTAACGCGTGCCAAAGCGCATGTTGGCCCTTGGACCAACATTGTTCTGATCTGGATTGGGCTTTGATTATTCTTGTTTGTTGCGGCTGTGTTTGGGCCTGTAGCTTTCGCCGTTCATCTCGAGAATGTGGACGTAATGGGTCAAGCGATCCAGCAGTGCGCCTGTCAGCCGCTCGGAGCCAAAGACCTCGGTCCACTCATCGAAGGGCAGGTTCGAGGTAATGATGATGGACCCGCGTTCGTAGCATTGGGATATGATCTCGAAGAGTAGCTCGGCACCAGATTTGCTGAGAGGCACGAAGCCCAGTTCATCAATGATCAACAGGTTCTGGCTGGTCAGTTGATTTTGAAGGCGCTGCAATCTCCGCTCATCTTGAGCCTCAATCAGATCGTGCACCAATGCCGCTGCTGAATCGCCCCGAGTTTGTCGGAGACCATCGGTAATCCCCCCATTTTTAATGGGGATCAGCCGTAGAATTCATACAGCTGTTTTCAGTTTCATTGCAGGGGTCATGCCACCGATGCCCATGTTGGGTCGCTCGTTGTTATATGTCCACAGCCATTCGGTTGCCTGTTCCTGTGCCTCTTCAATGGTTTCAAAGATATATTGGCTGAGCCATTCACCCCTAACCGTGCGGTTGTAGCGTTCGATATAGGCGTTCTGCTGGGGCTTTCCGGGCTGGATGTATTCCAGCCTAACGCCTTGTTTTTCGGCCCATTCCATGAGCTTCCCACTGACATATTCGGGTCCATTATCAATCCGAATGGACTGCGGCTTTCCGCGCCATTCGGTGATCTGGTTCAAGCTGCGCACGACCCGTTCAGCGGGCAGTGAGAAGTCGACCTCAATGGCCAAGCCCTCGCGATTGAAGTCGTCCAGCACGTTCAATGTCCGGATCGACCTGCCATCCGCGAGTTGATGCGCCATGAAATCCATCGACCAGGTCTCATTGGGCCTATCAGGCACCGCCAACGGTTCAGGCTTATCGCGCTTCAGCCGTTTCTTGGGCTTGATCCGCAGGTTCAGCGCAAGCTCGCAGTAAATCCGGTAGACGCGTTTGTGGTTCCAGCTATAGCCCTGCACATTGCGCAGATACAGAAAGCACAGACCAAAGCCCCAGGTGCGCTTGTTCGTGGTAAGACGCTCCAGCCAATCGGCGATCTCCTCATTCTCGTCGTTCAGCGTGGGGCTGTATCGATAGCAGGTCTCGCTGATCTGGAACGTGCGGCAAGCCAGCGCCACGCTGACCCCATGCACCGCGACCACCTTCATGGCCATCTCTCGTCGTTGAGACGGCCTTAGCGCTTTTTTCCAAGCGCTTCCTTCAGCAGGTCGTTTTGCATGCTCATCTCGGCATACATGCGCTTCAGACGACGGTTTTCCTCGGCCATATCCTTCATCTCAGACATCAAAGACGCATCCATGCCCCCAAACTTGGCGCGCCATTTGTAGAAACTGGCGCTGCTCATCCCGTGCTCACGACAGAGTTCTGAGACCGGCACACCACCCTCGGCCTGCCTTAACACTGCCATGATCTGCGCGTCGCTAAATCTTCCATTCTTCATCGTAAATCTCCTCAGATATCTTGCCGAGAAAATTCTACTTTTGAACACGATGGATTCAGGCGGTCACTGCAACACCTGCTCTAACTTACACGCTGGTGTGAGGAATCCTAAGGTTTTCCGTGGCCGATTGTTGAGTTGGTTTGCGACCTCATCCAACTGTTCCTGAGAGTAGTTGGAAAGGCAGGACCCTTTCGGGAAGTATTGGCGCAGCAGGCCATTGGTGTTTTCATTTGTTCCTCGTTGCCATGGACTGCTTGGATCGCAGAAGTAGACGTCAATGTCAGTCGCAACAGTGAACTTCTGATGAGAAGCTAATTCGGTCCCCCGGTCCCAAGTAAGGCTTTGCTTCAGTTGCCTTGGTAGTTTGGTCATTTGACGGGCCAAAGCAGGGACGACGGTATCAGTCTTCTTGCCATCGACCTTCACCAAGAGCGTGAACCGGGTCTGGCGCTCGACAACAGTGGCAATGTAGCTGTTCTTCGATCCGCAAATGAGATCACCTTCCCATGTGTGGATGCCCCGTTTGATGCAAGAGATTTTTTTCAACGGTTCGAACATGTGATCGGGTACGGTCATGTGTCAGGCCTCAGTTTGCGACTTTTCACATGCCGCGGGCCGGTATGGCGATGCGAAGGTCGGGTCCAAATCAATGCCGCGAGCGCGAAGCTCTTTGGGAAGGCCTGGTTTTCCTAACCTCGATCTAATCGATCATTTTGTCCTTACTGTCTCTGTGTCCTTCTCACATCATACCGAGCGTTGCAGTTTACACAGCCGCGATCGGATCTCGATAATCTTCATGCTTCGTCATCATTGCCCAGATGGTGCGCGCTGTTTTGTTGGCCAGCGCAATCGCCACCAACATGCGCGGCTTGCGCTCCAACATCTGCTCCAGCCATGAGCCTTTCGGCGGGCCATTCTTGATCGCCCATCTGACCCGGGACATGGCACCAATGATCAACAATCTACGGATATCGCGTTGCCCCATCTTCGATGTCTTGCCTAATATTTGCCTGCCGCCGGTGGATTTCTGGACAGGGACCAACCCAAGCCATGCGGCATAATCACGTCCTCTCTTGAAGCCCTCCAGTGGGGGTGAGAACGCTTTGATTGCCATGGCGCTGACTGGGCCAATGCCCGGTGCTGTCTGCAAACGGATCGTCTCCGGGTCAGATTTCGACTCCTCCTTTAGACGTCGCTCTATCGCGACAACCTTGTCCGTGATGACACTGAGCTGATCCAGATGCACACGGCTAAGTTCCATGACAATTGAAGGCAGGTCACTACCTGGGTTTTCAATCTGTTCAGCTAATTTCTTCACAAAATTTCGGCCGGGTGGAGCGATGATGCCGTATTCCATCAAATGGCCGCGCAACGCGTTAATGATCGCATTGCGTTGCCGAACGAACAAATCTCGCGTCTTAAAAACCATAGAACGGGATTGTTGTTCAGCCGATTTGACCGGCACAAACCGCATCGTTGGCCGGACGGCTGCTTCTGCAATGGCCTCGGCATCGTTCGCGTCATTCTTCTGACGCTTGACTTATCATCAGGTGGCCATAATGCGAAGGAAAGTGGGATCAGTGCATAAGATCCACACAATCCTGCGGTTGATTGCCAACTTTGCTCCACATTATTTTCGGCCGAACCTCTGCAGGCGTTTGACCAGCAGAGGAGCCATCAATGTCAAAACCCGATCGCGAAGTAATCACCGAACTCGAAGCCGTACTGACCAGCCAAGAATATAGCCCGTTGGTCATCAGGAACTATTGCGCCTATGCGCGCGGGTTCCTCGACCATCTTGCACATCGGAATATCCTGCTCACGGAGGTGACTGAAGCCCAAGTGGAGCAATACCTGCGCGAAGCGGTCGCGCTGTTCCAGCGTCGTCATGGCCGCCTTCCCGGTCCGCGCTGGCACCAGATTCCGTGTGCGGGCATTCACGCATTGCTGCGGCTTGCGCAGGGTCAGTGGCCACCGGCCCCGAAAGTGACCTGCGCGGCCGACGCACTGCGGTTTACGATCTGCGACGAATACGAGACCTGGCTTCGCGATGAGCGTGGCCTTGCCCGCCCCAGCATCGACGCGCTCTTGTGGGAGGCCCGACACTTCCTGGCCTGGCGTCTCGAAGGATGCGGTGCCGAAGACCTGATGGATCTGAGTGTCGGCCACATCGACCGCTATATGGACCTGCGTGCGTTGAAGCTGACGCGCAGCTCGCTGAAAGCTGTGGCGGAACGGCTTCGCTCGCTGCTGCGTCATCTCCATAGGACGGGTCACATTGCGACCGACCTGTCGCCCCATATTATCGCACCGTTGCTCTACGCCTATGAAGGAGTGCCCTCAATCCTGGAGCCGGGCCAGATCGCCGCGGTCCTGGAAAGCGCGGGGGTGGACAAGACACCGGCGGGACTGCGGGACCATGCGATCTTGCGACTTCTTGCAACCTATGGACTACGATCTGGAGAAATCCGCAATCTGCGGATCGAGGACATTGACTGGCGGGGCGAAACTCTCCGTGTCCGTCACAGCAAGACGCAAGCCTGCTCTTTCCTGCCTCTGATGGAGCCGGTGGGTGAGGCCGTTCTCGCTTATCTGCGTTCCGGACGGCCTGTGACCGATGCCAGGGAAATCTTCATCCGCACGCGCGCGCCCTATCGCAAGCTCGATAAGCTATACGGTATTGTCCGGCGGCGTCTCCGCGATGCCAGCATCCAGCCGTCAGGCAAATGTGGGCCACACATCTTCCGCCATGCGCGTGCCGTCGAAATGCTGCGCGCGTCAGTTCCGCAAAAGATCATCGGCGACCTTTTGGGGCATCGCTCAACCACGTCAACGGCTCCCTACCTCAAGCTTGCCACTGAGGATCTCAGGGCCATTGCGCTTGATGTGCCGGGCACGGAGGTGCTGGCATGACCGCTCGCTGGCCCGATCCCGATCACATGATCATTGACCACTATCTCGCGAGCCTTGGTCTGCGCAGCATGAAAAGCCGAGCCTGCTATCGCCAAGTATTGCATGGCTTCCAGGACGTCGCCGAGCGTCACAGCGAACTCGGTCAGGACGTGCTGGTCGCGTGGTTGCGGGTATCGGCTGAATGCCGGGCAGCGTCGACGCTGCTGCACCGTACCCGCATTGTTGACCGGTTCCTCGATCACCTTCTTAAAACCGAGGCGATCGACCGCAATCCCGTCACCATCCTGCGCGAAGCATGCAATATCAAGCAGTGCATGCCGGTTTGGCGCGCTCTGGCGTCGCGCAATCCGGAACAGGCCCTTGCCGAGTTGCGCCAGCCCCAACCGTTCGGCAGCGTGCTGGGAGAGGTTATGGCTCAGCACGTCGCGCTGATGCGGAACCGGGGATACAAATACAGTTCGCAGTCTGCGCGGTTGTTGAGGTTCGACCAGTTCCTGCAGCTGCACCCGGCGCTCCAGGAACAGCCGATCGGGGTGATGCTCGACCACTGGGCGGCGGCGAAATCCACGCGCAATCACGCCGCCGAATGTGAAAATCTCAGGCGTGTCCTCGCGAAAATCTTCCGTCACCGGGACCCATCGATCCCTTCGCGTCGACCGGACTCGCGACCGCAGAAGGAAGTGCTGAAGCAATGGCGTAAACCCCACATCTACTCACCTGATGATGTACGGCGGATGCTCGACATAGCGCGTTCCTACCCTTCACCACGAGCACCGCTTCGCCCGCAGGCTATCTACACCATGCTGGTGCTGGCCTATTGCGCAGGCCTGCGGCGGGGCGAGATTGCCCGTCTCGATCTTGGCGACGTTGACCTCCAGCACGGCACGATCACGGTGCGGCAGACGAAGTTCTTCAAAACCAGGATCCTGCCGCTGCCCGACAGCGTGACGGCCGAGCTTCGAGCCTATATCAAAGCCCGGCGCCGTGCCGGCGCGCCGCAGGATCCATGTTCCGCTCTGTTCTGGCACGAGCAGGGCCGCACCCGCCGTTACACACCGGAAATGGTCACCTGGCTGCTTGTTAACGTCATTCGGCGCGCCGGGTTGAAGCCTCTGCAAGGGCGCACCGGGCCACGCGTTCATGATCTGCGCCACTCGATGGTCGTGAACCGTATTCTGCAGTGGTACCAAACGGGCATCAATCCACAGGATCGACTGCCGTTCCTCGCGACTTACCTCGGGCATCGGGATATCAACTCCACCCTGGTCTACATCACCGTCACGCAGGATCTGCTGCATCTCGCCAACGAGCGGTTCAGGGCCGTGGGCGCACCATGCCTCAATCTTGGGTGGGAGGTGAGGTCATGAGCAAGACCAACCCGTTCCCGAACCTGATGCGCGCGTTCTTCTACGAATGGCTTGTTGAGCAGCGTAACGCGTCCATCCATACGGTCCGATCCTACCGCGACACCTGGCGGCTGTTCCTGCGGTTCATTGCGCAGCGCGCGGAAAAGAAGGTTGCGATGATCACGCTGACCGATCTGACTGCCAGCGAAGTTGCTGCGTTCCTGAGGTACACTGAACACGAGCGCGGCGGTACGATCGGCACTCGCAACTGCCGGCTTGCCGCGATCCGCAGCTTCTTCAACTTCGTGGCGACGAGAGAACCCGCATCAATCGCTCAATGCGTGGAAATCCTCAACATCCCGGTCAAGCGGGCACCGATATCCGAACCCTGTTATATGGAACCGGCGGAAGTGGCAGCGATCCTTGCCCAGCCAGATCGCTCGACCGTTGAGGGCCTGCGCGATCACGCGCTGCTCTCGTTCCTTTACAACAGCGGGGCGCGAATACAGGAAGCGCTCGATCTGTGCCCAGAGATGATCCGCTTCGATAGTCCAGGTTGCGTGCGCCTGACAGGCAAGGGCCGCAAGGAACGCATCTGCCCGCTCTGGCCGGAAACTGTGATGCTGTTGAAAAAGCTGCTGGAGCGAAAACCGCGAGCACCGAACCAGCGGCTGTTCGTGAACCGTTATGGCGAACCGCTCAGCGCCTCGGGCGTCCGGTTCAAACTTGCGGGCTATGTGAAAGCGGCGGCCGGAATCGAGCCATCGCTGCACAGCAAGCATGTGACGCCGCACAGCTTCCGCCACGCTACCGCCGTCCACCTCGTCTCGGCCGGTGTCGACGTCACGGTCATTCGCAGCTGGCTTGGGCATGTGAGCCTCGACACCACCAACCATTACGCGAAGGCGAACCTGGAAACGAAGCGAAAGGCACTGGAACAGGTCAGTCCTCCGGCAACAGCGGTTCATCCGCCATCATGGAAGCGGGATGCAAGCCTGCTCGCCTGGCTCGATACGCTCTGAAATAATGCGGAGGAATGTGGGACGAAAACGCTGACAATCAGCCACTCTGCGCACGTTCCTCCGCATTATGGCCACCTGACGATAAGTCAAACGCCACAAGAGTGATGTTGTCGATGCAGAGGCCATTACAGAAGCCGCGATGCGTCCCTCAATGCGCTTCGTCCCAGTGAAAGCCCCGGAACAGCAAGCACAGGCGATGTTGTTTCGGACGCGGGAATTGTTCGTGCGGCAGCGCACCCAGCTTATCAATTCGCTTCGCGGATACTTGGCGGAGTTTGGGATTGTGCTGCGGCTACGCATTCGGAACGCTGATATTCTCAAACCAGAAGTAGAGGAACAGGCACATAAACTGCCCGACGAGGCCAAACGCTTGGCGGAACGGCTCCTAGCGCAGATCGAGACTATCAGCGCAGAAGTCGAAGGTCTGGATCATTCCATCAAGATGCATGCAAAAACGTCAGAGGAAACGCGGCTTATGCAAACGATGCCTGGCGTCGGCCCAATGTCCGCGATCGCAATTTCGGCCTTCTGTCCTCCCGCCAAAAACTTTCGCACGGGGCGGGATTTTGCAGCATGGCTTGGTCTTGTACCTCGACAGCATTCGACAGGTGGTAAGGAACGGTTGGGGCGCATCACAAAAATGGGCCAGAAAGATGTCAGGCGGTTGCTGATCATCGGTGCAATGTCCGTCATCAATTCCATCGAACGATGGAAGCGTTGTGCCGAACCATGGTTAGCGCGTATGCTTGAAACACGCCCCCGGATGGTTGTCGCTGTTGCTTTGGCAAACCGCATGGCTCGGAGGCTTTGGGCCATGTTGATGACGGGCCAGATTTATCGCATTCGCGGGGCCGTCGCTTAGCGGCAGACCCACGGATACCGGCAGGTATGTGAGGACGAAAGGATCGACTAAGGAAAGCGGATCGACGAGAACGAACATGGAAAAACCAGTGCAACCCTTCGCGGCTTTGAGCCCGATAAACTGATTTGGAGCCAAGTTCGCGCATCTCCATAAGGGCCAGCAGCCAAGCGTGCTGCACAACAGGCCGGACACGTGACTGCACCCGATCATGCTATCCAAACGTCGAAACAATCACCCACATAAACCGGGGCATCCACACGTGGGTTGCGAAATTTTACCTATCTTGCTGGAAAGCAAGGAGAATGAAAGATGGCCCATACAGAGCTAAACCT
>OJBZ01001028.1_pt1 | contig 11102 bp, 10 predicted proteins | sample 1591671 | NCBI WGS metagenome assembly OJBZ01 (sample SAMN05416850, study PRJEB24817) | seawater metagenome | isolation source: Sea water | place: Canada:Atlantic | collected 2013-07
CCCTGTTTCAACCGCTGGATTATGCCGCTTTGGCGATAATCTTTTGCGCCTGGCTCGCCATTGGTTGGCGCATCGAACACTCGAATCCCGCGAAGCCGTCAGTGTCGCTGATCATGGCGCAATACCGGCGCGAGTGGATGACCCAGATGGTCACCCGACAACCGCGCATCTTTGATTCACAGATGATCAGCACGCTGCGCCAAAGCACGGCGTTTTTTGCCTCGACCAGCATGATCGCACTGGGTGGGACGCTGGCGCTGTTGGGCAATAGTGAACGGCTGTCCACCGTGGTCGCAGACCTTGCGCTGACCGACCTGCCAACCGTGGTCTGGGAATTCAAAATGCTGTTGCCGCTGTTCTTTTTGACCAACGGCTTTTTGAAATTCGTCTGGTCAAACCGGCTATTCGGGTACTGCTCTGTTTTGATGGCCGCCGTTCCCAACGACCCGAATGACCGCCGCGCACGGCCACTGGCATCCAAAGCAGCCGAGATCAACATCACAGCCGCCCGCAGCTTCAATCGGGGGTTACGGTCGCTTTATTTCGCACTGGCTAGTCTGGGATGGATCATCGGCCCGATCCCCCTGATCATTGCCGCCATTGTCACAGTTGTTATCATCTGGCGCCGCGAATTCACGTCACTGTCAAGACGCATTCTATTGGAAAGTGAGGACGGCTAGTCTATATGTTTGTTTTGAGGCATTGGTGTAGTCATGAACAAATTGATCCTTTCCATCCCGCTGCTGATTGCAGCACAGGTCGCTTCGGCCGACCCTGCTGCGATTAATTCGGTTCGCGTCTCGAAAGAGGGCGGCCTGTATAAATTCGACGTGACCATCAGCCACGGCGATACTGGCTGGGATCACTTTTCCGACGCTTGGCGCATTTTGGATACCGACGGCAATCAGCTGGCGATCCGCGAGCTGATCCACCCTCATGTAGAGGAGCAGCCGCTGACACGGTCGCTGTCCGGCGTCGAACTGCCTGCTGGCACGACCGAAGTCCGCATACAGGTGCGCGAAACGCAATCCGGTTGGGGCAAAAAGATCAGAAAAGTTCAGATCAAGTAAGGTCCACGGCCCGCTAAATGCGGTGATATGGTCCACCCGACAGGATAGAGGTCGCGCGATACAGCTGTTCTGTCAACATGACTCGCACCATCATGTGCGGCCAGACCATCTTGCCGAATGACAAGGCGTGATCCGCATCGCGCCGCAGCTCCTTATCGATCCCATCTGCGCCCCCAATGACAAAGCAAAGATCGCCCCGCCCTTGATCGCGCCAGCCACCAAGACGGTTGGCGAAGCCGGGCGAGCTTTCGACGCGGCCACGTTCATCCATTACACAGATCAGTGACCCTGCCGGAATGGCGCGGCGCAATAAAGCCGCTTCGGCGGGCATGCCACCGTTTTTCTTATCCTCAACCTCGATCACGCGCGCGGGCCCAAGGCCCAGCGCGCGACCGGTTCGATCAAACCGGTTTAGATAATCGTCAATGAGGTCTTTTTCCGGTCCGGCGCGTAAGCGCCCGACCGCACAAATGTGAACACGCATGAAGCCTACCGCAAAGGCGGCTTAATGCGGCATCACGGCTGGGGCTTCTGTGGTCATCCACATCTTCTCCAGCTGGTAGAATTCACGGACTTCCGGGCGGAACACGTGAACGATCACATCGCCAGTATCGATCAGAACCCAATCACCGGTTTCCTTGCCTTCGACCTTGGGCGAACGGCCATAGTCATCTTTGACCATCTGTGCCAGCTTTTCCGCGATTGCAGAAACCTGACGCGAAGACCGGCCCGAGCACACGACCATATAGTCGCCGATTGCCGTTTTGCCGCGCAGATCGATCTGCACAACTTCTTCGGCTTTATCGTCATCGAGCTGGGAAAGAATTGAAGCCAGCAAGGCGTCGCTTGTGGCAGTGTTTTGTTCAGCAGTCATCAGGGCTGCCTGCGGGGTAGCAGTCGGAACTGCATTTGAAAGCGTTGACAGGACATTGTCCTCCTTTAGACGCGCCGACAGTCCCCCGGCGCTGGGGATGTCCTAGAATAGGCGTACCGAAGTGAAATTTCAATGACAAGCAGGCCAAACAGGCATTTACTGGCTCTTTACTGTCACGACTGGCGCTTTGTCCGCTGCACAATTCAAGCAGCGCGGCGCGCAAGGCCGTAAAGGAACCGAGCATGCGCAATAGTGGCAAGGGCCGTGTTCCGCGGGAAATTTTCTTTTCTGGTAACGCTTTGCCGGATCATGCCATGACGCTCCCCGCAGCATAACCCCCAGCGTTTGACGATCCATACCTTACGCGCCATGCAGAACTTACTGGGCCTCATAGAAGACCTGCGGTCTCAGCTCTTTATCAAAAAAGACCAAAGGCCACCTGCGCCCGCCCTATCACAGCGCAACCCTGACAACGGCCATTCACGACTGATTCCCGTTGCAGCCAAAGCCTCGCACCGCTTTGTCGCTGCTGGCCTTAGCCCCCGTCAGCAGGACCTTCAGGTGTGATGCGCGACAAGGCCAGCTTGCTGTCATCCAGCATTTTAACCTCGCGCTGCGGGAAGGGGATGGAAATGCCGTTCTCTTTGAACGTATCCCACAGCGCGAGATAGACATTCCCCCTGATATTGGTCAGCCCGCCTGTCGGGTCCTTGATCCAGAATCGCAGGATATAGTCGACGCTGCTGTCGCCAAAGCCAACGATGTGACAGACTGGAGCCTTGAAGCTCAGCACCCGATCTACCCCACTCGCCGCATCCACGGCCAGCTTGCGCACCACATGCGGATCATCGTCGTAGGCCGTGCCGAAATAGATATCGAGCCGCACAAAATCGTTGGAATGGGACCAGTTCACCACTTGCCCGGTGATCAGGTCTTCGTTCGGGATCAGGTATTCCTTGCCGTCCCGTGTCACAACAGAGGCATAACGTGCGCCCAGCGTCTGGATCCACCCAAAGGTATCGCCAAGGCTGATTACATCCCCCGGCTTGATGGACTTGTCGATCAGGATGATGATCCCCGACACAAGGTTCGACACGACCTTTTGCAGACCGAAACCAAGGCCTACACCGATCGCCCCCGACAGCACCGCAAGGCCGGTCAGATCAATCCCGACCGCCTTGACGCCCATAAAAAATGCAACGCCGTAGAGGGTCAGCTGAACCCCCTTGACCGCCAGCACCTGCATGGAGGGGCTGATGTCTTCGTTCTTGCGGATCGTGGCCGCGCTGGTCTGACTGATGATGCGCGCGACAGAAAAGAACAGGCCGATCACCACCAGCGCTGTGATCACGGTCAGCAGCGACAGGCGGAAATCACCGACAGACAGCGCAACAGAATCCAGAAACGCCGAGACATCATCGACGACGTTCAGTGCATAGAGCGTGGCATAGATCCACAGCCCCCATGTCACCAGACGCCGCATGGGTCGGTTGCGCACCAGACGCGCGGCAAAGGCGATACAGACCCAAACCGCAACCAGCGTCGCGAAGATACCGATCAGATAGGACCGCGACGGCCAAGTGATATTCTGCATCACCAGATACACCGCCCCTGCCAACGCAGCAAACCACATCAACCCGAGCCGGCGTTTGACCTGTACCACCATGCGCAGTTGCCATTTCGACCACCCCTCGCGCGAGCGGACCCAGTTTTGCAACCAGCTGCCCGACGCGTGATGCAGCCCCCAAGATACCAGCGCCAACCCCAGCAGGATAAACATCTGATACTGCCGCCAGCCGGGTTGCATCAGACTCTCTGCCAGCCCGATGCCCCCCGTTATCAACGCCTGAATGCTTTCAAGGAAGTGGGCAAAAGGGTCTGGGGTCATCGTGAACTTTCTAAGCAGGAAACATATACCGCGCTGCAATGGTGGGACAATCCCGAGCACCGCGCAAGAACCGATCCCCGCCCCGACGTATAAGCATGCAATCCGATGCGCCCCTGCCACCGCCCTGCGCCGTCACACACCTTGATCACAGGGACGAAAGCGGCTAGCAAAGCCGCTATGACACATGTTTCAGACGATCTGTTCAACATCTGCGACCGCGCCCGTTTGCGCGAACGCTTTTATGGGGCAACCCACACTGTGCTGGCGCGACTATAAACGCCTGCCTGCGCCTTGGCGCTCGTCTTTCGTACACCCCAATACCTTGCTTACATAACATACGGGAGAGGACCACATGTCCCCCAAAACGCTTTATGATAAAATCTGGGATGCCCATGTCGCGCACGAAGCCGACGATGGTACCTGCCTTTTGTACATCGACCGTCACCTCGTCCACGAAGTGACCAGCCCGCAAGCCTTTGAAGGGCTGCGGATGACGGGCCGCACCGTGCGCCGCCCCGACCAGACAATCGCCGTGCCCGATCACAACGTGCCGACCACACTGGACCGCGCCAACGCTGCGACAATGACCGAAGACAGCCGCGTTCAGGTTGCGGCCCTTGATACCAACGCCAAGGAATTCGGGCTGCACTATTACCCCGTGTCCGACGTGCGTCAGGGCATAGTGCATATCGTTGGACCGGAACAGGGCTGGACCCTGCCCGGCATGACTGTTGTCTGCGGCGACAGCCACACGGCGACACATGGCGCGTTCGGCTCGCTGGCCCACGGGATCGGCACCTCTGAGGTCGAACACGTATTGGCGACGCAAACGCTGATCCAGAAGAAATCCAAGAACATGAAGGTCGAGATCACCGGCAAGCTTGCCCCCGGTGTGACCGCCAAGGACATCACCATGACCGTGATCGGTGAAACCGGCACGGCAGGCGGCACCGGCTATGTCATCGAATATTGCGGCGAAGCGATCCGTGATCTGTCGATGGAAGGCCGCATGACCGTCTGCAACATGGCGATCGAAGGCGGCGCGCGCGCTGGCCTGATTGCGCCGGATGACAAGACGTTTGAATATTGCAAAGGCCGCCCCCACGCGCCCAAAGGTGCCCAGTGGGAAGCCGCAATGGACTGGTGGAAAACGCTGTATTCCGATGACGACGCGCATTGGGACAAGGTCATCACCATCAAGGGTGAAGACATCGCACCAGCCGTGACTTGGGGCACCTCGCCCGAGGACGTTCTGCCGATCACCGCCAAAGTGCCCGCCGCATCTGATTTTACCGGCGGCAAGGTCGACGCGGCGAAACGCGCGATTGAATACATGGGTCTGACCGAAGGCATGGCGTTGACGGATATCGAGATCGACACCGTGTTCATCGGGTCCTGCACCAACGGCCGCATCGAAGACCTGCGCGCTGCCGCGGCAGTATTGAAGGGCAAGAAGATCAAGGAAGGCATGCGTGCCATGATCGTTCCCGGCTCGGGGTTGGTGCGGGCGCAAGCCGAAGAAGAAGGCCTTGCCGATATCTTCAAGGACGCTGGCTTTGAATGGCGGCTTGCGGGCTGTTCGATGTGTCTGGCGATGAACCCCGACCAACTGGCACCGGGCGAACGCTGCGCATCGACATCCAACCGCAACTTCGAAGGCCGTCAGGGCTTTAAGGGGCGCACCCACTTGATGTCACCCGCGATGGCTGCCGCAGCAGCGCTCACCGGACGTTTGACCGATATCCGCCAGCTTGACGCGTAAGCGGCCAGCAGATCAAAGGACAACAAGACAATGAATAAATTCGACAAGCTTTCCGGGATCGCGGCCCCCATGCCGATGGTGAATATCGACACCGATATGATCATCCCCAAGCAGTTCCTGAAAACAATCAAACGGTCGGGCCTTGGGGTGAACCTGTTCGACGAAATGCGCTATGACCGCGACGGCAACGAAGTGCCTGATTTCATCCTGAACAAGCCGCAATACCGCGAAACACAGATTCTGGTAGCAGGCGATAACTTTGGCTGTGGCTCTTCGCGCGAACACGCGCCTTGGGCGATTGCCGATTTTGGCATCACCTGCGTGATTGCACCCAGTTTTGCGGATATCTTTTACAGCAACTGTTTCAAGAACGGCATCCTGCCCATTGCCCTGCCGCAAGAACAGGTCGATCTGCTGATGAAAGACGCGGATAAGGGATCTAACGCGCGGATCGAGGTGGACCTTGAGGCGCAGACGATCACCAGTTCCGATGGCGACGTCTTCACCTTCCAGGTCGACGCGTTCAAAAAGCACTGCTTGATGAACGGTCTGGACGATATCGGCCTGACCATGGAAAAAGCGGCTTCGATCGACAGCTTCGAATCTGCTGCCGCACAGGCGCGTCCTTGGGTGTAAAACCTTTGGCCGCGGCCCCCTGGGGCCGCTGGCTTGACCTAACCGTGGGTTGAGAGCTATAAATAGTTGTGGGCGTCGTGTGAACGCCCACAACATATCGTGGGTAGCGTCATTTGCGCCGCAGCAATGATGCAATACCGCACCATACCTGCGCCCTAATTGCCTCAGGTCCATCGCCATTGTCAGGAATCCTCTTGAGGAATGTGGCGAAAGAAGACACAATTGAGGCAATTCTGAGGCAGGCCTTCGACACCCGAGGGCATCAAGTTGGAACAAGCACGCGGCAAAGTATCGTGGCTGGCCAGTTTGGAAGGGTAGTTTTGTGATTGCACGTATATCCGGCGCGGCAGCGCGTGGCATTCTGGTGGCATTGCTGATCGCAACGCCGGCCCTCATGTTACCCGCTATGCTTAATGATGCCAGTCAGATCACCATGCTGGTGGCGCTGATTGCCTGTTTCCTCACGTTTATCGAATACAATTCCAATTTCCCCAGCATCATCGAATTTCGCGATGCCGCGCCGTTCAACCGGCTGCGCTATGTCTGCCTGCTGGTGACGGTCATCGTGTTGACGCTGATCCTGAAGCAAAAGGTCAGCCCGTCGGTTCTGGGCGGGGCGATGACCTCTATCGGGACGATCCTCGGCAACGCGATGGACTTTCCTTTCTCGCCCGTGCGTATGATCGTGCTGATGCTGCCCGAAAGCGCCAGCGACGCGCTGGTCGCGTCGGTGCGCACATCGGCGGGCATGGCCTATCTGATCTCGCTGATCTCGATGGGCGCGTTTCTGGTGCTGGTACGCATCATGAACTGGCCGGTGCGTCAGGGGGCCTTTAACGTCTGGGTGAACCTGCCGCTGTTTGACCCAACAGCGGGCGGAGACGTCATCTATCGGCTGCAACGGGATGCGCGGATCAATATCGCGCTTGGTTTCCTGCTGCCCTTCCTGATCCCCGCGGTGGTCAAAGCGGCCTCTGATCTGCTAGACCCGATTACATTGCAGAACCCGCATACCCAGATCTGGACAGTCGCCGCATGGGCCTTCCTTCCTGCCAGTATCATCATGCGCGGCATTGCCATGGGCAAGATCGCCGAGATGATCGAAGAGAAACGCCGTCGCGCCTATGCCGACGACGCGGAAAAGGACCACGGCTTGCAGCCAGCCTGATCGCGGGTGCCCTGCTAGCCGCGACAGCCGCCAACGCGGACCCGCTGCGCATCGCCACCTTTAACACCGAATTATCGCGCGCCGGACCAGGTCTGCTGCTGCGGGATCTGGCCAAAGGGTCGGACCCACAGATCAGCGCCGTGATGCGTCTGCTGGCGGATGTCTCTGCCGATATCATCGTGCTGCAAGGCATCGACTATGACCTCGACGGGACCACGCTTGGTGCTTTCGCAGATGTGCTTGGCGCAAGGGGTCCCGTCTACCCCCATCGTTTCGCGCTGCCCCCCAATGCCGGACGCCCCACGGGGCTGGATATGGATGGTGATGGCCAAACAGGCGGCGCACGCGATGGTCAGGGGTATGGGCGGTTCTTTGGCGCGGGCGCGATGGCGATCCTGTCGCGCTATCCTGTGCTGAACCCTGCCGTGCAGGATCATACCGCATTTCTGTGGCGCGACCTGCCCGATGCGCTGCTGCCCCGAACAAAGAATGGCCCCTTCCCCTCTGATGCAGTGCAACAGGTGCAGCGCCTTGCGTCGCACGGCGCGTGGGTCGTACCGATCGCCATCCCCGATCAGCCGCCCGTGACCTTGCTGACCTTCTATGCCACGCCCCCTGTGTTCGATGGACCAGAGGACCGAAACGGCAAACGCAACCATGATGAAATTCTGTTTTGGGATCACTATCTGGCAGGCACCTTTGGTCCACCGCCAAACGAACGCGTTGTCCTGTTAGGGGATGCAAACCTCGATCCGACCAAAGGCGAAGGGTTGAAAACCGCAATCCAGACCCTGCTGGATCACCCCGCCCTGCAAGACCCGCTGGCGGATCAACCCACCGTCACCTTCGACAGTTTGGGGGACATGCGCGTCGACTATCTGCTGCCCTCGACCGATTGGCGCGTTGTGGCGGCCGGCGTCGCGCGTGACCCCGCTGCCAGCCGTCACGGCCTGGTCTGGGCCGATCTTGACCGCTAGCCGTTCTTGACCCCTCCCCCTCCCCGCGCTACGCCGCTGTGAACGTATTTTTCAGGAGACATCGCATGGCCAACCCCACATTGCTAATCCTCGCCGGTGACGGCATCGGCCCCGAGGTCATGGGCCAGGTTGTTCGCATCATCGACTGGTTTGGCGACAAGCGCGATCTGGCCTTTGACGTGGATCACGATCTGGTTGGCGGTGCCGCCTATGACAAGCACGGCACGCCCCTGCATGACGACACGATGGCCAAAGCACTGGCGGCGGACGCTGTTTTGCTTGGTGCCGTCGGTGGGCCAAAGTACGACGCGCTTGATTTCAGCGTCAAACCCGAACGCGGCCTGCTGCGTCTGCGCAAGGAAATGGACCTGTTCTCGAACCTGCGTCCCGCACAATGCTTTGACGCGCTGGCAGATTTCTCATCGCTGAAGAAAGAGCTCGTCGCCGGGCTCGACATCATGATCGTGCGCGAACTGACATCCGGCGTCTACTTTGGCGAACCGCGCGGAATTTTCGAGGAAGGCAACGAGCGCGTCGGCATCAATACGCAGCGCTACACCGAATCCGAGATTGACCGCGTTGCGCGGTCGGCTTTTGAACTGGCGCGTCGTCGGGGCAACAAAGTCTGCTCGATGGAGAAAGCCAACGTCATGGAAAGCGGCATCCTGTGGCGCGAAGTCGTGCAAAAAGTGCATGACGAAGACTACCCCGATGTCGAGCTGTCCCACATGTACGCCGACAACGGCGCGATGCAGCTGGTCCGCGCGCCCAAGCAGTTCGACGTGATCGTCACCGACAACCTGTTCGGCGATATCCTGTCCGACTGCGCCGCGATGCTGACCGGTTCACTGGGGATGCTGCCCTCTGCCTCGCTGGGTGCGCCCAATGCCGATGGCCGCCCCAAGGCGCTTTACGAACCCGTCCACGGCTCTGCCCCCGATATCGCGGGCCAAGGTAAGGCGAACCCCATCGCCTGTATCCTCAGCTTTGCCATGGCGCTGCGCTATTCCTTCGACCAAGGCGATGAAGCCGCGCGTCTGGAAAAAGCCGTCGAACAGGTTCTTGCTGATGGTGCCCGCACCGCAGACCTGATGGGCCCCGAAGGCGGCTCCCCTATCTCGACCTCGGAAATGGGCGACGCTATCCTCGCAGCGCTCGACGCGAGCCTGTAAGACAAAGAACGCAGCCCTGCCGGACCACCGGCGGGGCTACTCCGATCCCCGCTGCACCGCCGCGATCGCGAAAGCGGCTTCGTTATAGCCAGACGCATCAGACGCCGCCGCACAGCACTTTCCCTAAATTTCGTGAAACCCGCACCCGCCCTGACCATTGGCACGCAGGCAGCAATGGTGACCCCGATTGGATTCGAACCAATAACCTGCCCCTTAGGAGCGAGGAGGCTTAACAAAAATAGTAAGCAAAATCAAACTATTGAGAAATATATTCAGGACCTATTTCGTGCCAATTCGTTTGATTTTGTTCCGTTTCGTTCCATTTCGTTCCGGACGCTTGCCGAGCTGAGAGACCTTGGGCAGCGCATCTTCTTGAAAATCTGGATGCAGGTGCAGGTAGTTTTCTTTAATCGTCTCATAAGACGTGCTGAAATACTCAGCAGCGAGCATCGGATCGCCGCCACCCGATATGTATAGCGTTATCGCTGTGTGTTTCAGCCCATGCGGAGTAATCCGCTCAATCCCCAAGCGTTTACAAGCGCCGTCGAGAGCCTGACCGATGTCACCCACAGGCCGACCGGGGCTTCTGGGATGCTCGACCAAGTATTCTTGCTCAGGAAAAAGACGCTCCCATCGCTCAAGTGCGAGCATGATTTTGCCAGGAATTCTGTGCGGCTCACGCCTCTTCTTGGTGATCTGCTCCTGTGAACCGCGTCGATACCAAATCTCGTTCGGCATATCCACCCAAGGTCCATCTTCTCGCCTTTTTCTTTTCGATTTTGCGACAGTCGCGAATCGAGAACCGCTATAGAGAAGCAGTATAAATAGGCGTGCAGCGTGCTTAGTCTTACCCGGAGACCGATGCCAAGAACCATCTCGCGCCTTGGTGGGTGCCCCGCGCCAAAGCTCACGCAAAATATGTGCCGCCTCTTCGCGTGTAAGTGATCTATCTCTCGAAGGCATTTCATCCGGCAGGACTACTGTTGGTATGGTACCAAGCAGAATTCCATCTGCTTGAGCGAACCTTATTGCAGTCCTGAGCGTCGTTAGGTCGCGCCGCGCCGTCGACTGCGAGGTTTTCGCCTTCGACATAGATTTGGCTCGAGTTTTTAGATGGTGCTTGCGCAAACCACCGCCCATTCGCCATTTGGTGAAATCCGCGCAAGTTTTACGAGTGATTTCAGCAACTGTTTTGCCTGTCCAAAAAGGGGATAGAGCCTCGATTGCATCAGCAAGAAGCTGAGGTTTAGCCACAATATCTGCCTTGGCCTCGGCATAACGATAGACCAAGTCCATGACAGGTGTAGAATCTGTGGCGCGAGGTGCAGATGACCCGAGCCGCTGTTGAATTAACTCATCTGCAAGCGCGAGGTTCGCAGCTTCGAGATTAGCTGGGCCTCGTAACCCAAGGCGGCGGCGGGTGCCGTCTGTCCTGAAAATTCGCCACTCGCCTGTTTTGGGATCCATGAGGACTCGGGTCGGCTTTCTTGGTCTGGGCATTTCGGGAGTGTCATGAACTTTGTGTATCTGGTCTGGCCCATGCGGGTTTTAGATA
>OJBZ01001037.1_pt1 | contig 11032 bp, 13 predicted proteins | sample 1591671 | NCBI WGS metagenome assembly OJBZ01 (sample SAMN05416850, study PRJEB24817) | seawater metagenome | isolation source: Sea water | place: Canada:Atlantic | collected 2013-07
ATCTACACGTAAGGAGTCGTCGGCAGCGTCAGATGTGTATAAGAGACAGTAGCATGTGCCCTGAATCTCATGAAGCATGCGGAAGTTTCCGGATTCATGGGCCAGATTGCCAACAATCGCTGCGGCAGCGTTTTCGGGCAGATCGAAGTCTACTTGCAGGTCGGTGATCAACTGCTCTGGCACGGTGATGATTTCGATCACTTCTTGAGCCGGTGTGGATTTCTTTCCGAAGCTGAAAGCGGCGGCAGGTGTGGCACACAAGGAGAGAGCAGCAAAAGCTGCCATCATGAAGCGGGGGGTATTGAACATATGGCGTCTCTGACATTAGGAAAATCAGCAAACATCCTTTTTCGCAGAATCTAACAGCAGCGTTATAGACGGCGCGGATGGCAGCATGCTGGATGTACCCGTAAAGTTCCAAAAAAACAACTTTGCGAAAAATGTCAGGCAGGTATCCGCCATTCGGAATCGCTTCCCTCCGTTACTTCAAGCATCTCGAAGCCTTTGCCTTCGTCTCTCTATGCGAAAACCAGGTATGTGATATCTTTCGCCAGAGCGGAAGAAAGGATAAATATGAAATACATCATCGCAGACGAAGATCGTGAGCTATGGGGCCATTTTTTTGAGGAAGACGGGGACTTCAACGAGCGCCACTGTCGTTTCGTTTATGACAGTATCAAAGAGGAGCTGCATAAGTTGGAAATCAATCGTGACAACCGTTGGCAGACTGCATCACGCAACGACTATGACAATCTTGAAGACAGTTTGAAGAACGCCAACCCACAGGCGCTCGACAATCCTGAAGAATGGGGGCTCGGCCAGAGCGATAGCCTTCCGCCCTGGGCTATGTCGGAGATGACACCCGATGACTGTGGATGTGAGTAGAATGCAGGCATGTCCAAGGCAGACAGCAGAGCTGACTGGCTTGGACATGGATTAGACCCCGGTACACGGGTAAATGTCGTGCTGGATATGAACAGCGCGTTCTATATACGGGCAAACCCCGATGGCCGGGGAAAAGCATGGTTGAGGTGTATTGGATCAATCATACTACGGATGACCCCGGGTTCGGGGATGTGGTTCTTTTCTGGCCTACGTTATCCGCCTATTGCAAAAGACAGGCTACGATATTGCTGGAGCCTTTGAGTGAGAATGTGAAGCTTTCCCCTGAAGGGGTTGTCCAAACAGCCTCGGAGCCTTCTGCCAGAGCTTGGACGAGCTTGTTATGTGCGTCCTTCAACTTCGGACCCCATTCCGCTTCGGTGCGGTTTGTGAAGCTTGTCGCGTCCCATTTCGAGTTGTAGGTCGTGTTGCCCGCGGCCACCTGCTCACCGTCAACAGAAATTGTGCTGACCCCAGCTGCAACATGGACACCATTGGCTTTAAAGCCGACCTGAGAATAGCTTTCGGCACAAGCGTAGTTGATGCCCATTGCACCATCTTCAGTCTCAAGGAGGCCTTCGAACTGGCCCATGCCCGGGGCGGCGTGTGACCATTCCTGGGCAAAAGCTGTACCGGCCAGTGCCGTGATCAAAGCTGCAGCGGGGATAAGGTGGAATTTCATCATTGTGTCCTTTTTCTCGACAGTGCCGTTAGAGTTGCGGTTTGGGTCTGATGGGCCAACGCCGTGTGAACCTTTAAAGTCGAGATATGTCGGACTGCTTTGCGAATAAAGGCCTTCATTTAAAAAAGTATGAGATCGCCTGTTATCACGGGGTATACAATTAATTCTGGGTCGAGGCCGGCCATAGGCCGGCCAATATTTCTTACGGCCGGTATGACCAGATGGCCATGCAACCGATAAACAGACCTCTAACGAGTTCGTTTACCTTTCCCTGTTGGTCTTTGGCACCATAGACCTTTGGAAACAGAGGATGTTGCGAAACGCGGCTGAACCGGGTCGCGGCATTGTCTTCCACGCAAGTGCAGACCTCATCGATGGTCATGCCATCCCCTTTGATCATAGCTTCAGATTGAGGGGTACGGCAGGCGAGAGAGATGTCACGATCTGATGCGATCGTGGCCAGCATGTCTTCATCCTTTACACCGGCCAGCGAGCGTAGCTTAGCAGCCAACTCTGCATCGTCTCTGATCAATTCCCATGCATATTTGCCTTGATCATTGGTGACCTTAGGGTCGGCACCGCCAGCAATCAGCCAATCTAATTTGGCATGTCGATCATCAATTCGAGAATATGCGAGGTCATGAAGCATGCTACTCCCGCTGTAAGGGACAATATTGGAAAAACTGTCGCCGGTGATCTTCTGAATGCGTTTCAGTGTTTGCAAATCTGCATTTGAAAACAGCCCATAGTCTGTCCACTGATGTCCGTTTTGAATAGGGGCGGTAAGATCGGCTCCATGCAAGAGAATAAGATCCAGCATCTTACCAGTCATTGCATTGGAGCCCGTTGGCCCAAATGCGCCCTGAAAAGCAGGATATCCATCAGATCCCATTTGATTTGGATTGGCACCAGCTTCCAAGAGCGCCTTCACGCGCAGATAGACGTCTTCATCTGTCGTGTTTTCTGTCGTAAAATTCATCACCAGGGGTGCGAAACCGCGAGGACTTTGGGGGTTTACCAGATTTGGGTTGGCTCCGGCGGATAGGATCAACTGAATGACCGATGGGCGCGCATTATTTTTAATGGCAAGCTCAAGGAGCGTCATTCCTTCTGCGCCGACACCATCGATGTCGGAGTCAGATCTTTGTGCCCCCGTGTCCAGGCATGCAGAAAATCCGATATAGTCGACGGTTTCCCAATTCCAGCCCGGGTTCTCAGGCTGATAGCAATAAAGGTCTGCGAAGGCCGGGCTGGCGGCCAATCCTGCAAGAAGGGAAAGCGAGCAAACAATAGATTTGATCAATCTCATTGAATTATAGTCCTGTTTAGGGGCTTGAGGGAAAACTGATTGCATTTATCCTTAAACATCAATGACCTCAGGGGCAAAGAGCCAGTGAATGATACATGAAGCACTACTTTGTGGAAAAAGTGTGTTCCTTGTCAATTTTCACATGATAAAATTCCTTAGGAATACAGATGCCGTCACCCGAACATTAGGCGTGCCGCTTTTCGATTTGGGCCAAGCCGCGCTTTGAGAGGAAGACGTTCACCTGCGCACCGAAATTTTTCCAGGGGTTTTCGACAATCGTGTCCATCGGATCAAGACGGTTCAGAAGGTGGTTGCCAACGTAGACCTTTTCTTTTGACCAATGTTGAAGAACATCAGGAAGCCCGTCGATTTCGCAACCACAAAGTAGCGCCAGATCCTGCGCAGTTCGGGGCATGAACATCGCGCGGTAGGTTGACACCGCCTCCGTCAACACGCAGCGCCACTTACCGCCACCCCAGACGCCCTCACCGAGGGGGTTGTCCGTGCGGTAATTGTAGTTCCATTCCTGGTCCTTAATTGGCGCAAAGCGGATGAACTGCTCGCCGCGCACAACGGTGCCTGCCTTTTGCTTGAGGCTAAATTCGGCGACCTGTTGGAGCAGGTAGGGCAAATTCTTCCATAGTGCCTCATTGTACCATTTCGCGACTTCACCCGCGCGCTGTGTATGCTCTTCGTCTGCGGCCTTCTGGATCTGCTTGGCAAAGTTATGGCGTGCGATCCAGATTCGGTCTGCCCCGATTTCTTTTTCGGTGCCGAAATCCGTGCCGGAGAAAGTCTGTAGCTTGTAGCCCGTGGGCTGCTCCCAGTGGGGCAGGGAGTTATTGGTCTCTACGGCGATGATGCCGGGTGCAATTTGCTTGGTGATCTCGTCACCCCGGCGACGCGGCATGCTTCCCTCAGAAGGCTCGCGGGGCAGCATGAGCTGTGTTCCGTGGGCGGTGAACCACTGATTGACCACTTCATGGGTGACGGTGTCGCGATAGCGGTCTTCCATCCAGGAATTCACCCCCTGGGTGGGCCGTTCGAGCTGTGCATCAAGTGCTGCACTGGTAATGTCGTCGACCTTGACTTCATCGAGGGCGATCGGTGCATAACCCTTAGCCACTGGCAGGTTCTCTCCCCGTGCATTTGTGACCAGCAAGGCCTTGTTGCGCACCATCTCACCCGTGTAGCTCAGCGCTTCGGCTTGCCAGCTCTGCTTCCAGAATTTTTCGGAAATCAGGGACAGCATCATGGTCAACCAGACCACCTGTGCCGGTGGCAGGTCCGACATTTTCATCAGCGGCACGACAGCCTTGCCAGCAGCCACGGGCGTGGTTTCCGGTTTGAAATATACATCACCCCGATCATCAAAGCCTGTCTTGATGATCTGGTAGGGGAAGTGGTTCGACCAGGCCCGGGACATATAGGAGCGGCCCGTGCCGCGCGAACCGCGCCCGGCCAACACGTCCTCCTGGCCAGGGTAGGCGGGCTTATTCTTGTCGGTGAAGAGGATCACATTCTCGCCGTTGCGCATGGCGAACGCAAAGTAGCTCCGATCCGGATGGGCCGGATCGCGCAGCAAGACCACAGCAATGCCAGAGACCGGCATATCGCGTAAAGAGATCAGCAGGTCGTTGATGTTCCAAGCTTGATAGATATGCTCGATCACCTGAGCCGGGCCGGTGCTCGCGGGACCACGCAGGAATTGATACGGCTTCAGGCTTTCAAGCGAGTGCAGCGCATCGCGACGCAGGAAGGGTAGAATATCCGCGTCGTTGATCACCTCAATCACATCGTCGCGGTCTGCCTTATAGTGGCGCACGCCCTCCGTGACCCGGGCACGAAACTGCGAGGCCAATTCCAGCGCGCGTTCGGACTGCACAACAGAGAAGAGCAATTCAGCCTTCTGCAGATAGGCCGAGGTTGCATCATAGTCCTTCATGATCTGCGCAGCAGTGAAGCTCTTACGTTCCAGATAATCGCGCAAGAAGCACTCAAGCAGAAGATAGGTCGTGGTGCCTTCGGGATCGAGCTCCATGGCCTTCTTCATCACCTCGTTCATGCTGTAGACGTCCATGTCGCCCATGCGGAAGTTGGTCTGATCCTGCGTCACGCCGGTTAGGGCGACCCATTGATCCAAAGCTTCAACGACAATCTCGGCGGTGGTGCTTTTGCCGTCGTTTGTTGTAGCGTCGGACATGATGGGCTCCTGCGAAAAAGACTGAATGTGTATTTCATTAAATATAACTTAAAGGCTCCTGATACAATGATACGCAATACATTATTCGCAAAAAGCGGAGACCTAAATGGATTCACTCGGCAACAGGTCCACAGGAGCAAAGAGATTTTGAACCTTTCCATTATAAATATCAAACCGCAGCGCTTAGGGTGTCGCGATGGGACACGACCCATTCTGAAGAATTAGATACCTGGAATGCCGAAAGTGAAAACCTTACAAGCGCAGGCAAAATCGAAACGCGAAAAAGATCTCGTTGCACTTGCTTTCCAGAACGGGTTTGACGCCTGTGAGCGCGCGGCCCAGCACTACAGGCAGGCTTTACAAACGCTCGGTTTGGTTACATCTGACCAGATTGAAGACCTATAAGGAGAGCCGCGCGCAATGAACGAAGCTGATAAAGATCGCGAAGAAGCAATCACCTTGGCACAGGCGCACCGGTACCTGATCCCGTCACCCGAGGTCGCGTCCATGCTGGCTTTTGCTGATGACGTCATCTCCGCTGGCGAGGTGGAGGTCTATCGCAACCTGAAAACCGGTGGTTTGCTCCTGGCGTATGTATGCGAGCATTGTGAGCTCCATCACCCGATCATTGATATTGAGTACCTCGAAGAAGAGACTGAAATCGGGGGGTCGGACCGCTTCCTTCTACCAGTATTGGGGTCAATACCTTATATGGCATATCTTCAGGCAAGTCAGGGTATGGGTCATTTGGTATCGGAGCCTTATCATTACTCGGTGCAGCTGATCGCACAACGTTCTGATAAACGCTCTTTTGAGCCTGAAACTACACCCGGGGATGTATTCATGTGCATCCAGACGGCTCTGGAGTCGATGATGGATGGTAGCTGCAGCCTGTCGCTCGATACCGACAGCGGCCGCACGGTCCTGAGCTATAATTGCGGTGAATGCGATGCACATCATGCACTCTTCTCGATCGCGACACCTGAGATGGTGGATGCACGGGTTGCCAAAGAATATGCCTTCCTTGGCAACCCGTTCCTGGATCTTCTGCTGGAAGAGAGCGGCGAGCGGCGTCACTGAGGTAGGTGTTTTTCTTCCCGAGATTGTATGTGACTTAGCGCTCAACGAGACCGCAGCGGCCCACCATTACCGCAACACCTAAGCTGCGTTCAGCATCAGCCCTATCGATCTGCTCTTGCAGGCGCGCCACTGTAGCCATACGGCGCGCCATTTTCTGTTTGCGCAGATAGTTGCGGATCAGGCTGAGAGGACCAAGACTGGGGTATTCTTGACGTTTGGAGTGATTAAACGGTTTCACCGTCAGCTTTCCGCTCCGAAACGCTCAATCCCATCTCGGCAGATTTTGATTGCAGGGTCCGCATCATCCGCAACTCAGCAACCGCTTCTGCATCGATCTCACCCTCATCATCAAGCGCGCCATCCCCATCGGTCGAAGAGATGACCTCGTCCATAGCCTCCATAACGCTGTCGCGGCTCTCATCGCGCTGTACGGGAGAGTAATGGAAGCCGACATCCCAGAGGAAACCGCGCACTAGCGCATCAAAGAAGGTCGGAGCAGGGGGATCGATCGCAATATCATGTCCATAGACATCACCGCTCGACCCTGTAACGACGGCGACATTGGGATGACCCTGGGATGTGATGCTCTCTTTCGTACCAAGGTAGACAGCGCAATGCGCCCCCGCGGTGGCATCCCGGAGACAGGCTTTGGGGTCAATGACGATCTCGAGATGCTTCCATTCCGACAGGGGGGTGAAGCTCAGGGACACGCTGTCGGAACCATCATATTCGCCGCGGCTCGCCTCTTTAAGATAGGCCGTCATGTGCCATCCCTCATCGACCTTCAAGCGCCCGGTGTACGATGGGGTACCGAAGTCGAGGAAACTGGCGGCGTCATTGACAGCTTTACGTTCGAACCGCGGCACCGCAGCGATCTCGGCGTGATAGTACAAAGAGATCTTTTCAATCACGACGTCCGGATTTTCCGGGGTGCTGCGCATCTCCGTCAGGAACGCCGGGAAATCCATGCAGGCTACACCCCGCAATGTTTCCGCCCAGTGTGCCAAATTTTCGAAGAGCTCGTCGACCGTCAGTCCATCTTCGAAGAGGATAGCATCATGTAATGATTTGAGAAATATATCGGGATCTACAGATGCCTCCCAGGCGCGCAGTGGGATGAAACGCGACATGAAGCGGTCATCACCCGTCTTACCAGGTGCGCGGCTGGTGAACACACGACGCAAGATGCCATCACGGCAAAACTTCAGGGTGGACATAGATGGTGGCTCCTTTGCGGAGAAGATAAACTCTCCTCTGCGAAAAGGAAAGGCGGGCGCGAAAAAAGACTACCAACTATGCTGAGTTGAGATGTCGAAAACGATTATCTGAAGCTGAGTTATGTCAGAAAAACGTATAGGATTTTCTGACATAACACGCTTTGAAACGTCAGCACGCTGGAGAGCCTGGAGTAGCAAAATTGTGTTATTTCAAAGAACTTTGCGGGCCGAAGATCTTCGGCCCGCACGTAGATGTTCTACAAATCCTGTCCCGTATCCAGCTTCAGCAGCCATACTTCTACGATGTGATCCGCATCTCCATGCAGCATACGCAGCCCCTCATCACTTGCTGCAAGATACAGGGCGCTCGGGTGGCTATGCTTCGGGAGCATGTCGCGGAACCGGACAAAGGTCCCATCGAGAAAGGCCATGATTGTGACACCGGTAGATTCTTCGAGCTCATCGTCCGCGTAGTGCTCTTGAAGTGTCGGTCTGCGCACTCCTTTTTCGGGGTCGTGTACGTCAAAGGTTAAAGCCTCGCTGTCACCGAACAGGGCGATCTCAAGATCCCATAGCTCCTCAACGATGTTGAGCACCCAGATGGTTGTACCGATGATCGCACCAACGCGCTCAACGAAATCGGAAGCTGCCAAGGTCCAGTCCTTGCTGGTCCATCCGGTGAGAATAACCCGACCACCGTGGAGTTCTGGATAGCTTTCGAGATCACCCAGGAAGATCCCGCCGTCAGTGAGGTATTGCGCTGTTGAGGCCAGATCGAGAATAGTCTGCTGCGCGGACGTACCAATTGCCATCATGAATAGAGCAGTGTCGAAGTCTACATCTTCCGGCAGGTCCGAAATCGAAACCTCATAGGCATCAATCTTAGCCTTCAACGCATGGTGGTCGGTAAATCCAAAGCCACGGGCCAGCGCTTCGCTGATACGAGAAGAGCCGGGATGTCCCGGAATGGCCATAAGGGCCGTCTTGATGTCGCGTAGGGAATTCTTAGTGAGGATCATTGTCCATCTCCTTTGTTAAGGGCTCATCTGCTCGCAAGTTGGACCTGAGCCTGAAAGGGAGGCTGATCAACTGAGGTAGGGGTCGTAATCGTGTGTTGCGATTTCGGCCTGCGAGTGCCGAGGCTGCGCGCCTTGATAACCATCTAACATCGCGATGAAGGATAAACAAGACAGTAAACGAATGTTTTTCGCTCTTTCAGCTCACCTATCTTCAAGGAAGGGAGCCGCCCGTTAGTTTTTCCGCGAAAACGGTGCGTCCTGCCAATAAATTATGAGATGATGCCGGGGCGCATCAAACAGAATACGGGTATATATGCCCCCAGCGGAGGTTAACCGGCATAAATGCGGCCCGCAGGGCAAAATGCTTTGAGGTGCGAAAAACGGTTTCGCACAATGCTCTCATCAGCACAATAAAGATGAGATCGTTATGAAAAAAGCTTTTGCCGCCCTCGCCATTCTTTCAACATTAGCAGCCTGCTCGCCGCCGCAAGGAGAGGTGAAGGCCTATGCGTTCGACCCTATCGTTTACGGCTCTCTGAACTGTTCCGAGATCACTCAGGAAGCGATGATCGTTCAGGGAAAGATGATGAAGATCGCCAACTCGCAGGAGGCCAGCATGGCCCATGACCTGCGCATGATTGTCGCTGCGATCCATTTCTCAGCACCAACCGCTCTCTTCGGCATTGGCTGGTTCAGCAAGCGCGCTGAGTTCGCCCAGCTTAAAGGTCAGCTCGACGCCATCGCCGCTGCCGGTCACAACCGCAAGTGTGATCGCGAGTTGAGCTATCTCGAGCATCGTTTCGACTGATGTCCGGCGCCTGAGGCGGCGGGATGTCAAAGCCTGTCCTCGATGACCTCTTTACCGCCCACGGGCGGCGCAACAGGAAGAGCTTCCTATGGCTGAATCTTCTGTTGGCGCTCACCTTTGCCGAGGGTGTGTTCATTCTGCTGCTCGATTGCGAGTTTGGCTGGGGCTTCGCTGAGACCGGCTTCCCGGCAGTTTTGATCATCCTTTACAGTCTTTGCTGGTCGGCGGCCGTAGGGCTGGCCACAGCACAGCGTTACCACGATTGTGGTTGGAGCGGGTATTGGGCCTTGTTTCTCTATGTGCCCTATCTGGGCGGCCTGGCCTGGCTGGCCGCTCTGTTGGCACCGGGGCAGAGCGGCGCAAATTATTTTGGTCCGGATCCGCTGCGGCGCAGTAGATAGATTTTCGTGCCGCGCCTTGAACTCATCAGATGAAGGCATACTCACCATATAGATGATTTTCGCAGCGCGCATTCGCGCTCAATGAAGGATGGATGCTATGTCCAGAGGTTTCACAGAGGCCAGATTTCATAACGCCGACGGAGAAGTGGTTGATGTCGTGCAAATGCCAACAAACAGGGTTTTCTCTATCCTTGCCTTTCCCAGCGAAAGTGCGGTGGTGTACAACCCGATAAAGGATTTCGTCAGTATCGTGAAGGCGTTTAAGCCAATGAACTGGTTCGCCTATCGTAGTGAAACATATGTGAAGCGGACACCTTCTAAGGGGCCGGGTGTAGACTACGATTTTCAGGAAGTGCGTATCGTCGCCCGCTGTGCTGCACAGACGAAGCAGGGCAAGCATTGCAGAAACGAAGCCGAGAAGGGTTCGCTGTTCTGCCACGGCGCTCATAGACCTGAAAAGGGCACCTTTCCTCTCGTCGAGAACGATTTTCTGATTGACGAGTTTCATGACATTGCGGCGTTGGGCCCGATCAGCCCAAACTATGAGTTGCTCAATAAATAAATGAAGAACGGGCTGGAAGCCTTGGGTTTCATGTGTCTATTTCGCCTGGCGTAAGAATTATTGTGGATAACCATAATCTGGCGGCGTGACTTGCGAAAAGAATCTTTGTTGGGATCGGGGTGAGTGCGATCATCCCAGGGAAACCCCAATCGAGAGAGCCCTATGTCAAAGCCTGTTTTCGAAGACCTGTTTAAGTGGAGCGGCCGCCGCGATCGCAAAAGCTATGCCTTGCTTAACCTTGGCATGTTGGGCTTTGGCCTGGCGGCAGTCGTTCTATGGATCATCGAGGCGGAGCTCTCCGGCGACCCCGAGACAGCTGTGGGGACCGGCATCCTTCTTTTCGTGCTCCTGATTGCCATGGGCGTATCTGCAATGGCCACAACCGCCCAGCGGTGCCGGGATCTCGGCATGGCAGGGGCGGTCGCGGTGGTTACCTTGCTGCCCTATGCGGGTATCGCCGCCTGGCTCGCGATCCTGGCGATGCCGGGCAATAAAGGTGAGAACCGCTACGGTGCCGATCCGCGGGGGTTGAAGGCCTGAGATGTCCAAGCCCGTGTTCGATGACCTCTTTGCCTTTCACGGCCGACGCAACCGAAGAAGCTATGCCCTGCTGAACTTGGCGCTTTATGGATTTGGTATCAGTCACGGCTTGATTATTCTGGTCCTCGATGAGGCTTTGGGGGGCACGGGCGCTACGGCAGCCGTGCTGATTGTGGTTCTTGTTCTGCTGATCTCCATCATCTCGTTGATTACCTCGGCGCAGCGGTGCCGGGATGCGGGCTTCAGTGGCTTTGCGGCGATGTTGTTGTGTCTGCCCTATGCCTGTCTCTTATACACATCTCCGAGCCCACGAGACGGACTCCTATCTC
>OJBZ01001040.1_pt1 | contig 11007 bp, 10 predicted proteins | sample 1591671 | NCBI WGS metagenome assembly OJBZ01 (sample SAMN05416850, study PRJEB24817) | seawater metagenome | isolation source: Sea water | place: Canada:Atlantic | collected 2013-07
CGAGATAGGAGTCCGTCTCGTGGGCTCGGAGATGTGTATAAGAGACAGGCTACGCCGCTTGCCACAATGCATAAATTTAATGGTTGGGCTGATACGTTTTTAGCAACACCAACACAAGGGCTTGATGACACTTATATAAGTTTAAATGGTAAAGCCTTTGACGGTAAATGGTTAGTGGCTTATCACAGCTTTGATGCAAACGATAATGCAAATGGCGTTGATGATTTAGGCTCAGAGCTAAACGTGCAATACGTTAAGCCTATTAATAAAACCTATGCCGTTGGCGCTAAATATGCCGATTATTCAGCAGGCGATAGCGCGGCAGGTAAAGTCGATACCCAAAAGCTATGGGTGTGGGTAAGCGCTAAATTTTAAGTATTTAACCTAAACCCTCGTTATTTAATTTAAAGCGTTACAAGTTGGTGCAATAGCGCCAGCTTGTGGTGCTTTCACTTTTTTTTTACTGTGTTAACTCGGTTAAGCTGTTGAAATGTAATGATTATATATCTGGCTTGCATATTGCTATAACCAACACATAATAAATTATACATTTAAAGTACCCATTTAAAATTAAGTGTATTTTAAATCAAACAGGTGATTTTAATGCCAAGCAAGCAGCGTGTTGTAGTTGTCGGAAATGGAATGGTTGGCCATCATTTTGTACAACAGCTAGTATCACAACAAGGTGATACTCAAAATATGGAGATTACCGTACTCAGCGGTGAAGACCGACTCGCTTATGACCGCGTACAGCTTTCGTCTTTTTTTAAAGGTAAAACCGAAGACGATTTAGCACTTACCTGCAGTAAAACCTATCAAGATTGGCAAGTGTGCTTTCATACTCATTCTAAAGTGGTTGATATAAACCGCGATGCAAAAACAGTCACTACTGCAAAAGGCAAAACATTTGAATACGACAAGTTAATATTGGCTACCGGTTCATTTGCATTTGTACCACCGATTCCAGGAAAAGACCGTGAGCATTGCCTAGTTTACAGAACCATTAACGATTTACACGCCATAAAAAAATCTGCACATGCCAGCAAAGTGGGCGTAGTAATTGGCGGCGGTTTATTAGGGCTTGAAGCAGCCAACGCGTTAAAGCAGCTTGGCTTGCAAACCCATGTAATAGAATTTGCACCTCAACTTATGGGCGTACAAATAGATGGTGCTGGTGGGCGATTACTTAAAAATAAAATTACCGAGCTCGGCGTTACAGTGCATACCTCAGTGGCGACAGAGCAAATTATAGAGGGTGAAAACAGCCGTTATAAAATGTGCTTTAAAGGGGGGCAAACCCTAGAAACCGACATGATTGTATTTTCGGCCGGCATTCGCCCATACGATAACCTAGCTCGTGAGTTTAATTTAGAAATAGGTGAGCGCGGCGGCATCGTAATAAACAACCATTGCCAAACGAATGATAAAAACATATACGCCATAGGCGAATGCGCCCTTTGGAATAACTTTATTTTTGGCCTTGTAGCACCGGGCTACGCGATGGCAAAAGTAGCGGCGGAGCATGTTTTACAACAGTGGTCTTCAAACAAAGCTTTACACACTACCTCTAACAATTCCTCAACTAGTGCTGATGAATTTAGCGGTGCCGATATGAGCACCAAGCTTAAATTAATGGGTGTTGAAGTAGGCTCAATTGGTGATGCTCATGCACGCAGTGAAGGCGCAATTAGCTATTACTTTGAAGATCAACTAAGCGGTATTTACAAAAAAGTAGTCACTAATGAGCAAGGCAATAAGCTCATAGGTGCTGTACTGGTTGGCGATACCAGTGATTACGATAATTTATTGCAGTATCACTTAAATGGCATTGAGCTTAGTGTGCCCGCAGAGTCATTAATAATACCGCTTGCAGGTGACGCGGGCGAGCTAAACGCTGATGATTTGCCACGTGATGCCATTATTTGTGCGTGCCACAAAGTGACAAAACACACTATTGAACAAGCGGTTATACAAGGTTGTAGCGATTTAAATAAAGTGCAGCAAGCTACTAAAGCAAGTACTGGTTGTGGAGGCTGTGAAAAACTAGTGCAAAGCGTTATTAGCAGTGCACTTAATAATAAAATAGCCACGCTAACCCCAGTAGATGAGCCTGTATCCCAGAGCGCTTAACGCAAATAATAAGAGAGCAGTATGGAAACATTAAACACATGTTCAAACACACCTTTGCTTAAACAAACCACTTGCGCTTATTGTGGTGTAGGCTGTGGGGTTGATATTTCATTATTAAATAATACCCCAACAAAACTTGAAGGCACGCGCGAGCACCCCGCTAATTTTGGCCGTTTATGTGTTAAAGGCACGCATTTGCTTGACACCACAGGCAGTGATAACCGCTTAACATCGCCCCTTATTGATAACGAGCCTGCTAGCTGGGATACGGCAACTGATTACGTTGCCAATAAATTTAACGCCATTATTAAAGAACATGGGCCGGAATCGGTTGCGTTTTATGTATCGGGGCAGTTACTCACTGAGGATTACTACGTTGCCAATAAATTAATGAAAGGCTACATAGGCTCAGGCAATATAGATACAAACTCAAGGCTGTGTATGTCATCGGCGGTTGCCGGTTATAAACGTGCGTTTGGTGAGGACGTAGTACCATGTACCTACGACGATTTAGAGCAAACTGAGCTACTTATTTTAATTGGCTCAAATGCAGCGTGGACTCATCCGGTGCTTTACCAGCGTATGGAGCGCGCAAAAAAGCTTAATCCAAACATGAAAGTAGTGGTTATCGACCCGCGAAAAACCGATACAGCCGAACTTGCCGATACCTTTTTAAATATAAAACCAGGCAGTGACGCAGCACTTTATAACGGCTTACTTACTTATTTAAGTGAACATAACTATTTAGATACGCAATTTATTAACGAGCATACAAATGACTTTGAAACAGCGCTTGCAGAGGCTAAAAAGTGGAGTGTAAAAGCGGTCAGTGATTTTTGTGATATCGACGCGCAGCTAGTCAGTGACTTTTACGCCTTATTTGCACAAAGCCCAACCGCTATTAGTTTTTATTCAATGGGTATTAACCAATCAAGCTCAGGGGTTGATAAGTGTAATGCCATTATAAATGCGCATTTAGCGTCGGGCAAATTGTTAAAACCTGGCTGTGGCCCGTTTTCAATAACTGGGCAACCTAATGCAATGGGTGGGCGTGAAGTAGGTGGCTTAGCAAATCAATTAGCAGCACATTTAGACATTGAAAACGAAGCGCATCAACAGTTAGTGCAGCGTTTTTGGCAATCACCAACAATAGCTAAAAAAGCAGGGTGTAATGCGATTGATATGTTTGATGAAATCGCCAAAGGGAAAATAAAAGCTGTTTGGGTAATGGCAACTAACCCTATGGTGAGCCTACCTAATAACGCAGCCATACAACATGCACTTGAGCAATGTGAGCTGGTGGTTGTGTCTGACTGTATTGCCAAAAGTGATACGCTAAAATTTGCTAATGTGGCGTTTCCCTCAACAGGATGGGGCGAAAAAAACGGCACAGTAACTAACTCAGAGCGCAGAATATCAAGGCAACGCCCGCTAGTTGAGCCTTTCTCAGGAGCTAAAAACGATTGGCAAATAATGTGCTTAGTTGCCAAAAAAATGGGCTTTGAAGGATTTGATTTTACAGACCCAAGTGGCATTTTTGAAGAATGGGCACAACTTACTGATTTTGAAAATAATGGTGATAGGCTATTAAATTTATCAGCCTTAGTAGGGCTTTCGCAGCAGCAATACGATAACTTAAAACCCGTTATGTGGCCGGTACTAAAAAATGAGCCATATAAAAACGGGCAGGTTTTTGTTAATAATCAATTTAGCACCGCAGATAAAAAAGCCCGCTTTATACCTATAACGGCCAAACTTCCTGTGCAACAAACCTCAAGCGATTACCCGTTTGTAATGAACTCAGGGCGAATACGCGATCAGTGGCATACAATGAGTCGCACCGGAAAAAGTACAGCACTTTCTACTCATATAACGCGCCCATATATTGAAATAACCCCCACAGATGCCAGCAAATTAAACATAAAAGCAAACGACTTAATAACCGCCAATGCTAAAACTGGGCAGGTTACGGCTCATGCAAAAGTGACGGATGCTGTGCGTAAAGGCGAATGTTTTATGCCTATTCACTGGAACAAGCAATTTGCCTCATCCGCTACGGTAAGTGGGCTTTATCAATCGGTTGTTGACCCTATATCGGGCCAGCCTGAGTGTAAGCATGGTGCTGTTGATTTATCTAAAGCGCAGTTTGCTCAGTACATGCAAATTTTTAGCAAAACAGAGCTTAAAATAACCAGTGATTTTTGGCTTAAAGTTAACGCAAGTAATTGTGTTAACTACCAGTTAGCACTTAATGAAACACAAAATGACTTACTTTATTATTGCCAAACCCTTACAGGGTTACAAGGGCAGTGGTCGGCAATGGGCAGTGCAAAAGCCATGCATATTCAATGTATTCAAAACGAGCAGTTAGTGTTTGTTGCGGTTGTTTCGTTAGCTCAAAAAGACATATCACTTGAGTGGATAAATCATTTATTTGCAGAGCCTTTAATAACCTTTAGCCAATTACAGTCATTGTTGTATGCCACGCCCGATGAAGAATTTACCCAAGGCGCGCAAGTATGTAGTTGCTTTAAAGTACGTGAGCAGCCCATTATAAATGCCATTAAAAATGGTGCAAATACAGTGGAACAATTGGGGTCTAAATTAAAATGCGGCACTAACTGTGGGTCGTGTAAAACCCAGTTAAGCCAATTAATAAAGCAGCATACTACGCAAAACGCTAACAGTATTGATGTTGCAGTTGAAATGTAAATAAACAAGGAAGCATATGCTTAATGATCAATTTGGTCGGCAGTTTAACTATTTGCGCCTCTCAATTACCGATGTGTGTAACTTTAGTTGCACCTATTGTTTACCAAACGGGTATCAGTGCGATACCCCGCGTAACTTTTTAAATAAAAACGAAATAAACACCTTAGTAAATGCATTTGCTTCACTTGGCACAAAAAAAGTGCGCATTACGGGCGGTGAGCCGTGTTTACGCAGTGACGTAACCGATATTATAAAGCAGTGTAAAAACACCCCAGGCATAGAAAAAGTCGCCATAACAACCAATGGTTTTAACTTATTTAATAAAATTGATGAGTTTTACAGCGCTGGCCTAGATGCGCTAAACATTAGTATAGATAGCTTAAACCCGAGCATGTTTAAATTAATTACAGGACACGACAAGCTAACTCATATTTTAAAAGGGATAGACCGGGCAATTGAGCTGGGCATAAAAGATATAAAAATAAATGCAGTGCTGGCTAAGCAATTTAATAAAAACCAATTAAATGATTTTTTAGACTGGGTAAAACATAAAAAAGTAACGGTACGCTTTATCGAATTAATGGAAACAGGTAATGGTGCCACCTTTTTTGAACAAAACCATTTAAGCGGGCAAAGTGTTAAAACGCAGCTTTTAGCACAAGGTTGGTTACAGGTAGTGAGAGGTAAATTAAACGGCCCTGCAGAGGAGTTTTGTCACCCCGATTTTGAGGGGCGCATTGGCTTAATTATGCCCTACAGTAAAGATTTTTGTAAAAGCTGTAACCGATTAAGAGTATCGTCATTAGGCAAATTACATTTGTGCTTGTTTGCCGAGCAAGGAATAGACTTACGCCCGCATTTAAATGCCCAAGATATGCCAGCCACTGTAAATGCGATTCAAGCGGCAATGGGCAATAAAACCATTAGCCATGAGCTTGATAAGCGCTTAACGGGCGCCACAACCCATTTAGCTATGTTGGGCGGCTAAAATGAGTGATAAGGCTGTATTCATGGGCGTTGTACTCGCTGGTGGGCAATCATCCAGAATGGGCAGCGATAAAGCCAACCTCATTTTAAAAAATAAAACCTTACTGCAAAATGCATGTGAGTTATTAACAGCAGCAGGGGCAAGTGATGTACTTATAAGCCGTAATGTACAAAGTGCTACTGCGCAATACATAGCAGATATATACCCAGGTTCTGGCCCGCTTGGCGGGATTTATTCAACCTTAATGGCAACAGAGCAAGATATACTTGTAACCGCTGTTGATATGCCATTGCTTACTTGCACGTTATTATCGCAAATTGCATCTGCAGCAAGCGATAATTCCCACTTTCAAACAAATCAGCCACAAATACATGCGTGGCACTTTGAAAATGAACCGTTACCCCTGTATATTCGTAACACCCAAAGCGTTAAACGTCATTTAAAACAATTACTCATAAACGCAAATAGTCATAAATCAATTAAACAGTTTACCCGTAGTATTGGTGTGCAAACGCTAAAATGTAATAAAGCGCACGCACTTGTTAATACCAATACACCGGCGCAATTTAAAGCTGTTAACGAGCAATTTGACCAACACAAACCTAATTTATTGAGAAGAACCCTATGAGCCATACCACAGAGTCACAAATCGCACTAAACATTGCCGTAATGACAGTAAGCGATACACGCGATGAAATTACGGATACTTCAGGCCATTATTTAATTAAAGCCCTTACTGAAGCAGGCCATCACTTAGCGGATAAAGACATAGTTAAAGATGATGTTTACCAAATGCGAGCAGTTGCATCGCAGTGGATTGCCGATGACACCATTCACGCCATTTTAGTAACCGGTGGTACGGGCTTTACCGAGCGCGACTCAACACCAGAGGCATTTGCACCGTTGTTTGATAAAAGCGTAGATGGATTTGGAGAGCTATTTAGACATATTTCGTACGGCGAAATTGGTAACTCAACTATTCAATCGCGTGCGTTGGCGGGCCTTGCCAATAACACCGTTATTTTTTGTATGCCTGGCTCTACGGGCGCATGTAAAACAGCCTGGACAGGTATTATAAAAGATCAGTTAGACTCAATGCACAAGCCATGTAACTTTGCCCCGCATATTACTATTGGTAAAAAATGCGAATCGCGAGAGCAATAATATGCTGAGCCACGTAGACGAAAATGGCCAAGCAAACATGGTTGATGTATCGCTAAAAGAGGTCACTCTGCGCGATGCATCTGCCGAGGCCTACATTAAAATGAGCAAACAGGCTTTTGAGCAAGTGTTGCTTAATCAAAATAAAAAAGGTGACGTGCTAGGCGTTGCCCGAATTGCGGGTATTCAGGGCGCTAAAAAGTGCGCCGATTTAATTCCGCTTTGTCACCCGCTGGCACTGAGTAAAGTAGCCGTTGATTTTGAACTTGATGAAGCACATAGCCAAATTAAAGTCACCAGCTACTGTAAATTGGCGGGCAAAACGGGCGTTGAAATGGAAGCACTCACCGCTGTATCTGTGGCGACCCTTACATTATTTGATATGTGTAAAGCCGCCGATCCGCTTATGGAAATACACGGTATGCGTGTAACGCAAAAAGCAGGAGGCAAGCATGGTAGCTGGCAGCGAGACTAATTTAAATGATACTGATGCAGCTGCAGGGCATGTAAACGTACTGTTTTTTGGCCAACTAAAAGAGCGCCTAAAGTGCGATAAGTTAACCGTTGATATAGCGCATACCCTTAGCATTAAAGCGTTTAAACACATGCTGGTTGAGCAAAACCCGCATTGGCAGTCATGGCTTGAAGAGCGTGATGTATTGTGTGCGCTTAATCAAACTATGTCATCAAGCGATGAGCTTGTAAAAGCAGGGGATGAACTTGCTTTTTTCCCACCAGTGACAGGTGGCTAATGAGTATAAGCATTAACGTACAAACGCATGATTTTTCAGTAGGCGAGCAACATGGCGCACTGTGCAGTAATAACAAAAGTGATGGTGCCGTAGTGACGTTTACAGGGCTGGTGCGAGAATTTAGCAGCGGCGATAACGTAATCGCCCTTGAGCTTGAACACTACCCAGGGATGACTGAGCAACTACTGCAATCTATAGCCGAACAAGCGCAAACACGCTGGCAACTTGCCCGCATAAGTATTATTCATCGAGTAGGCTATTTAGCGCTTGGTGAGCAAATTGTATTTGTTGGCGTAACCAGCCGCCACCGCCAAGCCGCGTTTGAAGGCGCACAGTTTATTATGGATTACTTAAAAAACCACGCCACGTTTTGGAAAAAAGAGCATTTTAAAGACTCCTCAAATTGGGTTGAGTTTAAACAAAGCGACAAGCAAGCACTGGATAAATGGCAAAGTATCGAACAGGATGCAATTAAGTAAATGCATATAATCTCTACCAATATCTCTAAAATAAAAACGGTTGAGCATAACGGCAAGAAGGTTAAAACGGGCATATTTAAAACGCCAACCAATGAGCCGGTTGTTATTGAAAAGCTAAATATAATAGGTGATGAACAAGCCGATTTAGTTAATCACGGCGGTATTGATAAAGCGGTTTATGCGTTTTCGCACAATCATTACGATTATTGGAAGCGCACCCTTAAAAATGATGATTTAGCAGTCGGTGCCTTTGGCGAAAACTTCACAATTTCAGACCTTGATGAGCAAAATATTCATATAGGGGATCGTATTCGTATAGGTACTGCACTGCTTGAAGTAAGCCAGCCACGTGTGCCGTGCTTTAAATTGGCTATTGCACTTAATAATAAACAAAGCCTAAAACTGTTTACCCAGTATTACCACACGGGTGTTTATTTTAGAGTGCTTGAGCAAGGTATTGCTAAAACGGGCGATGCAGTGACTATTGAACATAAAGCTGAGCATAACATTTCGGTTAAAACGTTGTTTCAGGCGTTTTTTGATAAACACTACCCAGATTATGAAAGCGTATTATTAGCAGCACTTGAACTACCGGAGCTTGCACTTGAGTGGCAAACTAAAATCAAAAAGAAATTGGGGAGTTAAAAGATCGTTATTAAAGCTGTATTACCTTTAATAAAAGCTCACTTTTAGCTGTATTATTTAGTTTGTTAAGTGAGCGACCGCTGATATGTATTTGCACACCAATTGGCTTAATGTGTCGTATTGCTGTTTGTTATTTATCGGCTTACTAAAATCACTACTTACCGCGACTGCGCATGCCCCCGCTGCAAACCAATGTGCTAGGTTGTCTAAATTAATGCCGCCTACGGGCATTAATGGCACATCAGAAAAAGGCCCCGTTAGCGCTTTAAAGTAATTAACCCCCATACTGCCTGCAGGAAAAACCTTAATAATATCGGCGTTATACTCTATTGCATTGGCAACATCGGTAGGGATGAGTGCGCCCATTAACACAGGTAAACCATGGCGGTGGGCAAGCTCTACCACGGCTTGATTAGTATTTGGTGTAACTATAAATTGCGCACCGGCATCAATCGCTTGTTGCGCAAGGGCGGTGTTAATTATTGTCCCAGCACCAATGAGAGTATTTTTATAAGCAGCGCGTGCTTTTGCTATTTCTTGCTCAAATCCAGGTGTATTTGAGGTGATTTCTAGTGCGTTAATGCCTGCATTAACTAAGCAATTAATCAAAGGGGCTACATCGCTTTGTTGCTTTAAGCGAAGTATAGCAACTAACTTATGTTGCTTAATTTGGTTGCTTAATTTGGTTGCTTATTTTTATTCTGTTGGCATTTAAAATTTGGCTCATAATATCACTTTACTTTATTTAATACAGAGTCACACGTGTAACAGCAATCGGCAATAATACTTAATCATTTTGGGGTTAAACCCGTTAAAAAGCTCTCACTTTGATCATTTTGAATAACTAAATAGCGAACTTTTGTCTAGTTATCAACACACTTTTGCACCCTCAAAATAGCAAACTTAATTAAAGGAATTGGTATAAACATTTCTTTTCTCATAAAAAAACCGCTGAATATCAGCGGTTTTTTATAAGTAATAAATTACATTACACGCATGCCAGGCTCTGAGCCATCGTCTGGGTTAAGAATGTAAATTTCTTTACCGCCAGGGCCAGCAGCTAATACCATACCCTCTGACATACCAAAGCGCATTTTACGAGGTTTAAGGTTTGCAACCATTACAGTCAGTTTACCTTCAATGTCTTCTGGTGCGTAAGCCGATTTAATACCAGCAAACACTTGGCGTGTTTCGCCGCCTAAATCCAGCGTAAGTTTAAGTAGCTTGTCGGCGCCTTCAACATGCTCAGCTTTAGCAATTTTAGCAACGCGTAAGTCTACTTTTGCAAAGTCATCAAATTCAATCTCAGCTGCAATAGGCTCTTTTGCCAGTGGGCTATTAGGGTCAATTGTTACTTTTGATTCTAGGCTTTCTTTTGATTCATCAACCATTTTGTTCACTTTATCCATTTCTACACGTTGCATGAGCGGCTTAAATTTATTGATAGGGTGTGCAACAAGAGCGTTTTGAACGCCATCCCATGCTAAGTCGTCATTTAAAAAGGCTTCTACGTTTGCAGCCATACCTGGTAATACAGGTTTTAAATAGGTAATTAAAACACGGAACAAGTTAAGGCCAAGCGAGCACACTTCGTGCGCTTCTTGCTGTTTTGCTTCGTCTTTAATGAGTACCCATGGCGCTGCGGCATCAATAAATTGGTTTGCTTTATCGGCTAGGGCCATAATTTCACGAATCGCGCGGCTGTATTCACGGTTTTCATAGTGGGCAGTAATGCTCGGTGCGGCAGCTTGAAATTCTTCAAGTAGTTCTGGCTGCATAATTGTGCTACTTAATTTACCGTCAAACTTTTTAGTAATAAAGCCTGCACAGCGGCTTGCTATGTTTACTACTTTACCTACTAGGTCTGAATTTACACGTAGTGCAAAGTCTTCTAGGTTTAAATCAAGGTCAATAATACCGCTGTTTAATTTAGCTGCGTAGTAATAACGTAGGTACTCTGGGTCTAGGTTATCAAGGTAAGTACGTGCTTTTATAAACGTACCCTTTGATTTAGACATTTTCTCGCCATTGACGGTTACAAAGCCATGTGCAAACACGTTAGTTGGCTTTCTAAAATTAGCGCCCTCTAGCATGGCTGGCCAAAATAAGCTGTGGAAGTAAATAATGTCTTTACCAATAA
>OJBZ01001066.1_pt1 | contig 10694 bp, 10 predicted proteins | sample 1591671 | NCBI WGS metagenome assembly OJBZ01 (sample SAMN05416850, study PRJEB24817) | seawater metagenome | isolation source: Sea water | place: Canada:Atlantic | collected 2013-07
TATTTTCTGGTAGCATTGAATCATTACAGATCACAGGTAGCGAAGGTGAATTAGGTATTATGCCTGGTCACGCACCTTTGCTGACCTCACTAAAACCTGGTATGGCACGAATCGTTAAAAAAGGTGGTGAAGAAGAAATCATCTATCTTTCTGGCGGTATGTTAGAAGTTCAACCTAATAACGTTACAGTATTGGCGGATATCGCAGTACGTGGCGGTGATTTAGATGAACAAGCTGCACTTCAGGCTAAAGAGCGCGCAGAGAAGCATATGAATGAACACGGCAACGATGTTGATTATGCAGAAGCTGCAGCTGAATTAGCTCGTGCTGTTGCACAATTACGTGTTATACAAGCGTCAAGCAAAAACTAGCTAACAGTAAGTTTTAGTGATAAAAAAAGCGACTTTTACTTCGGTAACTAGTCGCTTTTTATTGTCTAAAATACTATGTTGTTATGCCTGAACTTTAACTTTCTTTAGCATGTTAAATAGTTCATCTTTTAGGCGTAGACGAGCTATTTTTTTAGTTTCTAAATAGTGATCAGATGTTGTCTCAACTCCCTCTTCAATGCGACGAACCTCATGGTCTAACTCATGATACTCTTTGAATAAACGAGCAAAATGAGCATCAGACATTTTTAGCTGTCTAATTTCGTGTTCAAACTCGGGTAACTCATGGTGTAAATCGTGTTTTTCTATCATTTTTGTTGCTCCTATTTAGCGCAATTAATGCAAGTATCTATATAAGGTAAAACTTTTAGGCGATCAGGATTAATAGCTTCTGTACATTGGCTACAAATACCATATTCATTATTTTCAAAACGAGCGATAGCGTGATTAATAAGACCAAGTTCTAATTTGGCTTCATGATGTATTTCGTTTAATACTTCGTTATTTTCGTTTTCAGTTATTTGTTCGGAGAAGTCTGCTGAACGTCCCTTTTTGAAGTCTGCTTCAATGGCGTCAACTCGTTGCTGTAATTCAACTTTCTTTTCAAACAAATTATTTAAGATTACGTTGTTCATAACATTCATCTCCTTGGTCTAATTTCATTCTATGCTGCTAAGCAGTGACTGCTTTGATCTAGCGCAATGATAGGTTTAGCTAGCGTATATTTTTGGCCCTGCCAAGCAAATACGACAAAGTGCACTATTTTGCGGCAAAATGACTAGGTTTATTGTTTATGAATCGCTAAACTGGATAAATCGGTAGCAAGTGAGAAAGAAAATGATTCGTAATAAGTTATTGTGGAAAAATAGCCAACACCAGTATGGTGTAGTCAGCAAAGCACTACATTGGCTGTCAGCATTAACTGTTTTTGGTCTTTTTGGTTTAGGCTATTGGATGGTCGGGCTAAATTACTATAGCGAATGGTACCAATTAGCACCTCATTGGCACGAAAGCATTGGCATATTGTTATTTATTGCAACACTATTACGGTTATTTTGGCGGAAAACAGCTGGCAAGCTTGAAGTTATCAGTAGTCATAGTGGCTTAGAGAGAAAGGCTTCTTCTGTCATGACGGTAATTTTATACATCGTACTATTATCGGTAATGATTTCAGGATATTTGATCACGAGTGATAAAGCTATTGCTGTATTTGATTGGTTCAATGTCACGCCATTAGCGCTATCGATAGCAAACCAAGAAGATATTGCCGGTGCTATACATTATTATTTAGCCTACGGCTTGATTTGTTTTGCAATATTGCATGCGTTAGCCGCGTTAAAACATCACTTCATTGACAAAGATGTCACGCTTAAACGCATGACGAAGTTAAATTAATTTACTACATCCATTTAGATAGATAATTAAAGGAAATAAGATGAAAAATATATTACTTGCTAGCGCGCTGTTAACGTCAAGTGCATTAATACCGGCTTTTGCAGCGGATTATGTTATTGATACTAAAGGTGCACATGCTTCAATTAATTTTGAAGCGAGTCATCTTGGTTTTAGTGTTCTTGCTGGAAGGTTTAACGAGTTTTCAGGCAATTTTTCTTATGATAAAGACAATATCGCTGCCTCAAAAATTAGCGTAACCATTAACACTGCAAGTTTTGATTCAAACCACGATAAACGTGATAAACACGTGCGTTCTGATGATTTCTTAGATGTCAGTAAATATGCTCAAGCAACATTTGTTAGTAACAAGGTTACTGAGAAAGGTGCAGGCAAGCTTGAGATAGCAGGCGATCTAACATTGCATGGCGTAACCAAGCCATTAGTAATCGACGCTGTAAAAGTAGGTGAAGGTGATGATCCTTGGGGAGGTTACCGTGCAGGCTTTAGTGGTACAGCAAGTATTGCCATGGGCGATTTTGGCTTTAAGAAAGACTTTGGTAAAGTTGATCTCATATTGCACATTGAAGGTATTCGCCAGTAAAATATAAAACTTATTTTAATTAAAGGGCTTAGAGCCCTTTTTTTATACCTAGCAAGGTAAGCCTCGCTAAATTTATTGGTACTAATAATACCAAATTGATTAAGTTATTTCCTACTCAACGACAGTTAAAATACTTAGAGACACAGGTAAACATAAGTAACTGCATCCTTGCAGGCAATGGTTATTCTCGACAACTGCTTTAGCGTTGTTCTAATGACTCATATCCCTTTAATAGCCTTATCAAAGTCAATAACGCAATATGTAAACCTTTTAAACTCGCCCTCTAAATTGGGAATAAATTAAATAAGCAAAATTCGAGGTAGTTAACCGGTCATAGCGACAATATTGATATTGCGGTTACAAAAAGTGTAGCAGCTAAAACAAATGTCCAAAGCTATCAAGGTGAGGGTTAGCCGCTGATTTTATTGCTAGCAAAATAGAACAGCACAATAATCATGATAGTAAACAAAAAATAGTGATTGACTGCATGGTCAGCGCTGAAATCAATGGTGGTGGTTAAACTCTACTCTAGGGGTTTGCAATAGCAATACTGACTGCAAAGATTTTTGTAATAACTCGTAGGTTAATTAAATGTTAATTGATATAGGCCTTATTCTACTTGGTCTATAACATTGTAATTGCTTTACTATCACTTTATACCTATTATATCCGACTAAAAAGTGCGACCCTCTTATAAAATATAATAAGGATATAAAGTGAATAAAATAAAAATATTAGTGAGTTCTTTAACGTTTGCAATTTGTGCTACTTCTTTGAATGTCTCAGCTTTCACTAAAGCCCCAGGTTCTGGCCCTAACCCTTTTTCTGATTGCGGTATTGGCGCAGCTTTGTTTAAAGACACTAAATGGGCGGCTGTTACTTCCAATGTAATTTGGGATATAGGTACTACTGCTGTTACTTCTGCAACAGCTAGTCCGGAAACATGTACCGGCGCTAACATCATTGCAGCTAAATTTATTATTGATAACTATGATAATATCGTTGAAGAAATAGCTGAAGGATCAGGTGATCACCTTGTTTCTATGTATGGTGCATTGGGTTGTGACAATAGCGTACAAACTCAAATGACAGCAAATATCCGTAATGATATGGTGCAAATTATTAATAACTCTGATTATCAAGATCAAAGTTTGGTTCAAAAATCATCTGCTTTATATAATGTGGTAAATAACTCTTCAGTTATTGGTAACTGCGCTGTAATTTAATTAAATTTTGCTCTCAATAAATAGCTGCTAATTAAGTAGCTATTTTTATGTCTGACGAAAAATATATGCAATTAAGAATTTTATTACTAGCCTTTATTAGCTTACTGTCTTCATTTAGTATTTATGCTGAAAAAGCGATTTTTTTACCCTTCTCAACCGAACTCATTAACTCTATTTCAAACTCTGCTAAATGGCAAAAATTAATTAAATTCGAGCCCGCGGGTAAGCCACAAGCGGGGAGTTTTGCTATTCACTCTCAACGCTTCTATTTTAGTGATATTCAAACGCTTACCGCAAAAAGTGAATTAACAAAAACTTTAGCGGCTTTACTGTCAAACAAGCATGCTAAAAATCCAACAGAAAATCCACAATGTAGGTTCCCTGCAAGATATCATTGGTTAAAAAAACAATTCGATTTATCAGCAGTTAACCCTGTTGTTTGTGACGATTTTTTAGCTTGGGCTAAGATGTCTTCTACACAATCTCTAAGTCTTATCTTTGCAACGGGTTATTTAGGGAATCCGGCCTCTTATTATGGTCACACATTATTAAAATTAAATGCTAATAAAAGCGAAAAACTTAATTTATTAGAAACAAGTGTTAATTTTGGTGCTAACGTACCTGAAAATGAAGACCCCATGAGTTATATGCTCAAGGGTGTTGTCGGGGGATACGATGCAAGTTTTACCCATTCTAAGTTTTACTTTCATACTCAAAATTATCTAGAAAATGAATTACGAGATCTATGGGAATATCAGCTTAATTTATCTCACGATGATTACTACTTTCTGGTTGCGCATATCTGGGAGTTAATTGAACAAGATTATGTTTATTATTTTTTTGATGAAAATTGTGTCTATAGAATGTATGAGCTATTTACATTACTTGAAGATATAAATTTACCAAAAATAACAGCACCTTGGATTATTCCACAGGAAGTTGTAAGAGCAATTAACTCAGCGAGTTATAAAAATGCTCCACTAGTTAAAAAGATAAGTTATATCCCATCAAGACAGGCAAATTTTTATAATAAGTATTGGCAACTTGATATTCACGCCCAAGTAATCGTTGAAAAAATTGCTCTTAATACTGAACAGTTAAATTTATTATCCACAGATGATTTGCCGGAAGAAACAAAACTAAAAATACTCAGTGCTTTGTTAGATTACTACCAGTATTTAATGGCGGTTGATAAAGAAAATAAAGCACTATATTTGCAGTCTTATAACAAAGTATTATCTTATCGTTATAATTTACCTACAGGTAATGCTAAGTTTGTTAACAAGAAAGTTCAATCCCCTCATTTAGCACGGCCATCAAGTTATTCACAATTAGGTATTATTCATAATCGCCAACATGGTAATGGTATTAGCTTTAAACTAAGACCGGCTTATTATGATGCTTTGGATGCTGAAAGCGGTCATGTAAGTAATGGCGCATTAAAAATGGCGGAGCTTGACCTTGAATATATTGATTCAAGTTTTGCCATAAGGAGTTTATCTATATTTGAAGTGGTTAGTGTTTCTAACCAAGCAACAGGTCTTCCTTTAGATGGTTATGATTCATGGAAATTATATTTAGGCTTACAAAAGCAAGATGATGAATGTACTAGTTGTGCTGATTTTACATTTAAGGCAAATAAAGGCTTAGCCATTCCGTTACGGGTAGATACTACCGTCGGTGCATATATTGGAGGAGCAATTGTAGAAAATTATTTAGCTCGAGGGAGAGTTTATGTTTCGAGTAATTTGACACTAAACCATGCAATTAATAATGATTGGAATTTTATCGTTGATCTTGAGGCACGTAAATATCTAGAAAACAAACAAATAACGAAACTAAACTTTCGAGCAGAAACACGCTATAGGTATAGATTGAACAATGACTATTTAGATTTTCGCTTGGGTCTAAGTAACAACGAAGCATTGTTGAGTTTAGGCTACTATTGGTAGGTAATACCAATTGAAATAATGAAGCCGTCAACTTAGTGTTTGTGTAGCTATTTTAACAAAAACGCAATCTGATAAATATAGTTATGCTCGGCCTTGGCATGAAGCTTCGCTATACTATCACCATCCATGCTGGCGTGTTCAACCACCAGCTTGCTTAAATGGCTATAGGTGCTTAGGTTCAGTTTGGAACAATTAACTAGCATCTATAAAATTTTTTTTCGCTAAATGCTAAATTTATCAATCAATGGCTATAAGCATATAAATTAGAAGCTGGTTATTTATTTACGGTTAAAAAAAACCGATATTATCGCTATATCGGTTTTGGTTGGCACTGTTATAGTTCTGCTTTAATTACTCGCTAAAGGTAAACTCTTTCGGTGGTGTTAACCCCATTAAATGTTGCACAAAATAGTCCCAGCGCTTGCGCATCATGTAAGGCTTTCTAGCAAAGCCATGGCCATGATTAGGTAGCATTAGCATATCAAAGTCTTTATTGGCTTTAATGAGCGCCTCTACCACTACTAGAGTGTTATACGGTGGCACGTTAGTATCCGTAGTACCATGTGCAATTAACAATTTACCTTTGAGCTTTTCTACGATTAGTTGATTCGCTTGGCTGTCATAGTTCGTTGTGCCATCATCATTTTTCACTAATAGCCCGTGATATTTTTCGCCCCATTCGTCGGCATAATTTCTGTTATCATGATTACCCGCTTGTGATACTGCGACAGAATAAAAATTAGGGAAGGTCAATAAAGCACGAGTTGAAGCAAACCCGCCACCTGAATGACCCCATATACCAACACGATTAATATCAATCCAACTATTGTCTTTTGCCAATTGTTTAATAGCCGCTACTTGATCAGGAATACCGCTGTCGCCCATATTTTTATAATAAAACTCATGAAAGCTCTTTGAACGACCCGGTGTTCCTAGTGCATCAATTTCAATAACAATAAAACCAAGTTCAGCAATAGCTTGGTTGTCACCACGAGCAGCTCTAAAGTGGCGGCCCCTAATGCTACCCACTTGTGGGCCAGGATATAAATAATTGACCACAGGGTAAGACTTGCTAGCGTCAAAATCGCTAGGTTTGTACATTAAGCCATAGATGTCGTGCTGGTTATTTCGGTCTTTAACTATAAATGGCGTTGGTGCTTGCCAGCCGGTAGCACTTAGCTTGCTAATATCCATTTGTTCTACAACAAAACCAGACTTACTACTGGTACTGCGAATAAAGCTAGTTTCAGGTTGGTCTGGCGTAGAAACTCTATCTAAAAAATACTTAGCATCGTTACTTAGAGTAATACGATGATGTTTTTGCTCAGGGGTTAACAGTGTTAGGTTTGAACCATCTTTATTGATGCTGTACAGATAATGAAAGTATGGATCACCGCCCTCTTTTCCTGCTCCAGTGAAAAGTAATTTTCCGGTTTGTTGATTGACATTAAGTAGCTCTAAAACAGTCCAGTCACCTTGGGTAATTTGATTTTTGACTTTACCTGTTGCGGCATCAATAAGGTATAAATGCCCCCAGTTTGAGCGTTGCGAAAACCAAATAAACTCATGAGTTTTATCAAGGTACTTCCAGCTAATGCCGCTAACCCCAGACTCAAAGAAACTTTCAGCTGTTTCAGTAAAAATCGTGCGAACCTTACCGCTTGTTGCATCGGCAATTTTTAAGGTAGCGGTTTTGTGATCGCGTGTTGAGGAAACAAAAGCGAAGTGGCTGCTATCGCTTGCCCAATCGATATCTAATAAACTGCCATCACGGCCAGCAACATGGTCAGTAATGGTTGAACGGTGATCATCAGCTGGCATATCAAGCGGTATGACTTTAGCTTGTTCAACATCGATAACAACGCGATGAATTTTGAAAATATTTTTATCGCCAGGTAATGGATATTTCCAGACATCAATTTTTGGATGCCCTACTGCTGTCGATACTATGCCCATTTTACCCACATTTCGGCCATCGTGTTTAAAGGTGGTTAGTTTTTTCGAATCAGGCGACCATTTAATCACTGGCTTTTCATCACGCACCCAGCCAGCGTTATTCGTGCTATAACCAAAGTCTTTTACACCGTCAGTGGTTAATTGTTTTTTGCTATTATCACTGAGCTTACGTAGCCATAAGTTGTGGTCTTGAATATAAACTGCATGTAAGCCATTAGGCGCGACTAATTCATTATCTTTAGCGGTGTTTTTTACTTGATCACATGAATAGCGCTCAATATTACACTGATATAAATCATCTTTTATTTTTATCGAAATAGTTTGGTTATTGATTAACTCAAAAGATGTAAAAGGCAGTTTTTCAGCTTTAGCTTCTTGTTTGGTGCTGGTAGATAGCGCCGTTGCAAGTTTTTGATGATCGAACGCCAAATCCTTTTCTTTTGTCGCAACATCAAAAATAAAAAATTGCTCGCCCTGCTCGGTATTACTGCTATATGTAAGCTGGTTATTGTCAGTCCAACTAGGTTTGTTTAACGTTCCCGTCACTAATTTTTCGGTATGTTTGCCAAGTTGACGCTCAGCCTGCTGATATTGCTCAACATTTAATGATTCGGCGTTGGCACCAAAAACCATACTGAATAGACATGTGAATACCAGAGTTGACGATATAATATTTATTTTGGAAACCATGAATAACCTTGTATTTTTTAGTTATAAAATTAGTGTTTTTAGTATTCTATCATCTACTAAGCCTCAGCTCTCACAATTATCGACCAGTAGTTAAATGACTGCGATAATTAGCTTAATTTATTGTTATCTAGACTAAAGTCTACCTTATTTGGTGGCTATTTTAGACTTAGGTCTAATTTATAAATTCCTCCTTACTCTCTAGTGTTAGCAATATAATAAATAACTTTGATTGAAAATCGTTCAAAGTGATGACTTAGAGAGTGATATGCCAAACTTGCCGATACACAGTGGCCAACAAGCACAATTATCTTGGTTGCAGTCAAGCGATGGAGATTGGTGCTATTTTCCAGATGAAAATAATACTAATAAAGACGACGTATCAGCTATTGACCAAGATTATATTTGGTTAGTTTCTCAAACGACTGCTGCTCATAAAGTTAGTGGTTATCGCATTGCCAATGACACCATCGAAATGTTTATTAAACAATTGGCAGGCGTTAATCAGGTAATTGTATTTGGCATACCCCATGAAAAAAAAGGTAATACCCTTCATGTTTATGTTGAGTTAAATAATGCAGCTATTGAATTATCAACGTTATCAAACGCCATTAACGCAAAACTTGCCGGTTGTTTGGGGGAGTTTGCTCGCGCCGATGTGATCAAATTTGTAGAGCAATTTCCTACTGTTAATAACAAAAGAATTTATAGAAAAATATTAAAATCTGAAAATATAACCATGAACTATGCAGCATAAAAATAATAATAAATATTTAAAGTTACAACGAAAAATAAAGACGTAATTAACAATAATAAAACGATAAAAATACCGCCAGAGTATCAATGCCGTTGCTCTAAGGTTAATCACATATGGGGAAAGCAAAAATGTTGAATAAGAAAAAGTTATTATTAGCATCAGGTATTCTAGCTATGGCTAGTAGTGCACATGCGGGCTATGAAATTAAATTATCTAATGACGATACCATCACATTTGGTGGTTATATTAAACTTGATACCCGTTATGTCGATGGCAATATCAACAGTATTACCAAAGATTATTGGGTTGGTGCCGGTAACGTTGGCGATATTTCTCAGTTTAGCTTCCGTGCAACTGAGTCGCGCTTTAACACCAAGTATGTTCATGGTGATATCACGGGTTTTATTGAAATGGATTTCCACGGTGGCGGTGGTAATGAAATAGTTTCTAACTCTTCAAATCCAAGATTACGTCACGCTTTTATCAAATATAAAAATGTTCTTGTGGGTCAAACTTGGTCAACCTTTGTTAATACTAGCGCTTTAGCGGAAGCAGCTGACTTTGCCGGGCCGCTTAATGCTGCAGCCTTTATTCGACAGGGCCAAATCCGTTACACCCAAGGAAATTTTCAAGTAGCAATAGAAAATCCAGAATCAGATAAAGGTGATCCGAGCCAAGATTCCGTACCAGATGTTATCGCTAAATACACCTTTAATGGTGATTGGGGTAATGTTTCAGTTGCAGGTTTAGCGCGGCAACTGAATACCGTTGGTGGTAATTCTGAATCTGCTTTTGGTTATGGTATCGCCGGTAAAATAAAAACCTTTGGTAAAGATGATATTCGTTTTCAATACCATGGGGGTGAAACTGGTCGTTATGTTGGTGTTGTCGCTGCTCGCGATCTAGTGGGAGAAGAAGTCGAAGAAACGACATCATATATGGTAGCTTATCGCCATTTCTGGACTGATGATATTCGCAGCACGGCATTTTATGGTAAAACGACAACTGAAGTCGCTGATGCTGATAGAAGGCATTGGGGGCTGAATGTCTTTAAAAATTACACTAAAGAACTTTCCTTTGGTTTTGAGGTAGGTAATTTTGAGTCAGCAGATCAAAATGCTGATTCTGATTATGTGCAATTCTCTGCCAAGTATGTGCTTTAGTTCTAAGTAGGCCACTGATGTACTTAAGTATCATTAGTGCTCAAACCTTGCGTTAGTTAACCTCTTATTGAGGTTGTTTTCGGGGAAGCATTTGCTTCCCCTTTTTTATATTTGTAATTCTTGAAAAAAGTTACATCGATAATTTTAAGCACGATGTTAATCAGCTTGCTATCAGTGCGGCGGCAAAACCGACGAAGATGCCACCCGTTGTTTTACCCACCCAACGTTGACCAATTGTCGATAAAAAATAGTGGCGAAAGCGAAAAGCGACAGCTACATAAACGCAAGTAAAAACAAAGGCATTACATAAACTAGTGCCTGCTAAAAGTAAAAACTGTGGCAAAATTGCTTGTGTCGGCTGGATAAACTGCGGGAATAACGCAGAGAAAAATACTAAAGCTTTTGGATTACTCAGTCCCAATAATAAACTTTGTTTAAATAGCGCACGTTTTGCTGGAATTTTAGTACTTTTATCAGCGAATGCCCATTGACCTTTACTACGCCAAATCGCCATACCAATATCTGTCTCTTATACACATCTGACGCTGCCGACGACTCCTTACGTGTA
>OJBZ01001075.1_pt1 | contig 10590 bp, 6 predicted proteins | sample 1591671 | NCBI WGS metagenome assembly OJBZ01 (sample SAMN05416850, study PRJEB24817) | seawater metagenome | isolation source: Sea water | place: Canada:Atlantic | collected 2013-07
TTATCATCAAGAAATTCAAATTTAAGCCTCCTGGCGCAATTCACCCATGTGTATGGTTCCTCCCGGAACATACCCAGGGGGTGGATTGTGGTGGAGCACCATATGGTTGAATTGAAAACCCTTACGAAACTTATATGATCAGCGTTGTGTGTTAGCATTTTACTGGATTCATACCTTTATATGATTATGTGTAGGCAATATTGATTGACATAAGATAACTGATTGAATTCGGCGTACTTAGGGGAGGTCGTAGGGCCTTCTACAAACCTACAACCCTAGTACTGAGGTCTTCAACTCGAAATATGCGAACTGCGGTTCGGACATCAAGCAGGGGCTTGATTGCTGGCCAGGTATACTACCTGCCAGGACAAGGGGGTGTATAGCTTGGATCCTTCTGGCTGTAATGACAGCGAAGGTCATGAAGATGACCGGCTACATGTGAATCATGTCTTTTCACTCTCGAAACCATCTCAAAAGCGTAGAGGGTGGAACTCAATGGTAAGGAGGGGTTATATCTGAGTTGAGAGGACTCCAGTATACACTCCCTTTGACCCTAGGCTGACCAGGGTCTATAATATGGTGCAGCAGGATTCGGTTTATTATCACGATGGATATTTTGTGGTAATGGTTATTGTAAAAGTAAAGTCAGGGTTTAGTGAACTAACCCTTAACGTATCCGTAGGTACGTCCTTACATGATTCTACCCTTATAAATGAACATATGTCTTTGATAACAATTTTCCACGAAAACAAGATGAGTAAAAGTACGTATATAGCCCCACCCATGGATTGCGAGCGGGGGCAGGCAGTTGGGGACACATGGCCAAGCCGAGAACATAGATTCATACGGGTCATGTTAGACCTGGACCTGAATAGGTCATTTTAATTATTATTGGACAGGGTAAGTGAAAGATGATTTAGATCAACGGATCCTATAGCCACACCTACTAACAGTGGCAATCACCTCTATAGACGAAAGACTCGATCGCAGTCCGTCTAAGTCATAACCATTGGTAAGGAGGATATTTTTACGCTCGGTCTAAGAGTGTAATGTCTATCCTTCCTACCCCTACCAACCTGGTACAACACCGTGGCGTCTATGCCTCGGTGTGAATATATCTACAGCCGCACATAACCTACCTTGCGCCCAGGCGTCTAGACCTGGCGCAAAAGTGTGGGAACCAGTGCATGATAGAGGAGATATCAAGGATCCCTTGGTCCACTACGATATCGTATAATTCACCTACACTGCCCCCTGCCGTCCCTGATTCAGACTCATAACGCTACCTGTATAATTATTATTGCCAAGAATAAAGTTTATAAGTAAAACACTTGTCGTACCGTTACTATCTAGTGGTGAGGTTAAAGGGCCTATGTTTTTAGTCATAGACCCTTTAGCTTTACCACAAATGGTGGCAGCGGTGGGATAAGACTTAATCCCACATTTTGCTAAAGATTAATTTTTTTATTTTTTTTACTCTACGAAATTTATTCAGTCATTACTCAACGACCGATCAGGCAAGTTCCCTTGCACTAAGTACAAGGGACAGGAACTGGTAATGTCTGAACAGAAGTCACTAGCTGGTCCGGAGGCTCCTCCCCTCACCCCTCAGGGGGCTGCGGGAGGAAGCCAAGGTGGAGAGCGAAGCGGAGGTGACCAGGTAGCTCGTGATATACTCACGACACAGCAGTCACTAACTCCGACTCAACCTACCACTAGACCGGACCATGTTACACCCAGTAATACTGGTAACAATCATGGAAGAGTTGAAATTGATCCAGAGAATACTTCTAGGAATTCTGAGAATCAACCGAACCCCAACCTTACTAACACTATAGGATCACGTGATCGAAGTCAAGAGGAGTGTAATATAACATCTGAGGATATAAGTCTCGCCCTCCGAGAATATCGACATCGACATCGTCTTAGATACCTACAGGAGAAGGCAGACGAACAAGCAAAGGAAAATAAATGTTCCTCCCCTAAGCAATCAGATATGAAACCACCCACTGGTAATTGTAGAGCTACGTTTGTTAATTCCCCCAGGGACATCATGGTGCACCCACACACCCAGGAGATATTCATCAAACCCCGCTCACTTTTTAGTGACCAACCCAGGGACTTAAAGAACCCCCGCGACCGACGGGCTATGATGACTCCATCACTATACGTGCATGGTGCGCTCAAAATGATGAGACGCCAAGGAATACCATACTCCCTTGAGGACATAGAAATCATGAGGGAACGCACTTTCAACATACTGCGAGGATCCAACTATAGGCGGGGACAATTAATTACCTTTCGATCCAATGGAGAAAGGGCACCCCCTATCACTCGTTGGAATCAAATACCCTCTCCCCCGAGCCTAAATCATCCTGATGCTGAAGGTGTTGAAGTTTCCGATGATGAGGAGAGTGATACTGACGAAAGTACTGAGGAAGAGAGTGATACTGACGACAGTGAGGAAGAAGAGAGTGAAGATGATGAAGACCTTATCTTCCACGATGACGAGGATATCACCGACATCCTCCTTGAAGAGGTAGAAGAACCTCGAGACGGGAGCCATGAGGTCGAACCAGAACCTCCCTTACGGGAGGTACTAGATGAGGAATAGAAAAAAACCCATCTGACCATATCCATTACCTCTTACATGACTTTAGGATACGGGATTCATTACAATAAATTATTACTACATATACCAGAAAAGAAACTCGAAGATACAGGAATTATTAAGTGCTACAACGCCATAGAAAACTTCGGTACACAACCAGAGTGTTGCCATAGAACAATAGAGCACCAACCTAGGTGTTATCACCCAGGAATTACATAATTGAACGAAAAGAGTGCCATACACCTGGATCAAAACGATCCAACATTAAGAGAACTGTATTAATTAATGGATATTCGTATATTACCTTCGCCACTACCCAGGGACAGGCCGAAGGAACCTCGAAAATGAACTAACCAATTTATGCTTGCCCTTACCCTCAATGATTAACTAAACAACGTGGGTTTTGCTTAGTATATATATATGTATATATATATATATATATCTTATGTGTATCCCTACACATCTTTAGATAGTCTCTCTATGGAGAGACATACAGACGTAATGGATTTCAAAAGGAACTCTGATACATTCACATGCGACTCATTTACTATCCATAATAACCAGGGCAGGACCATATTCCTCATCAGCTGCATGTACTCACGCCTACTAACTGTCATACCCCTGGCGGAGTCTTAACCACATTATGGTCCAACCCTCCCCTGTTTCATAGCGAATGAGTTCGTTGTCGGTACATCAGATGCCTACTACACGGTTCCTACGATCATTGCATGATCCAATTGATAATCGTGTAAAGGATAAAGATGATAGCTTTCAGGGTGACAATGTACCATTCAGGCCGACAATCACCTGAATCATTCCTGATATTCATTTCATGACAGTATCATATGTTCATCACATGAACAAATTACTCCAGTTACGCATTACTGAGAACCGGGACTCTAAAAGAAAGGGTCTATATATATATATATATATAAATATTCGCTAGATGCAACTGCCTGTGTCGGTTAAAACCTAAGGCCATAATTTTGGGGGTTAATCGACCAAGTACAATACCTGACTTGAATCACGGCTGAACCGTAAAACAAGTACTAATATTCTTGTTAATCGCAGTATAAATAACCACCACAATAAGATATGGCCGTGATCACCTACCCTATCCTACCCTTAACAAAAGGAAAGGAAACCACCATGGAATGCTATGGATGTATAGGACTCAGTGGTCAAAACATAAGGAGAAGAGTAATACGCAGCTACCAGTCTAAACTACCTATTGGACTGTGTAAGGCATACTTGTGAATTGTCTTTATATCCGGAGTCACCAATACAAGCCAATAGTTACCTGAACCACAGATCATATGAGGGGCACCTTACTTGGGAACTTATGAGATCCCAAAATAGAGTTCCTTCTTCCCCCTCCATGCTGGCTTCGAACCGAGGGAATCAATCAAATAACCACGTTATATTCACAATTGAAGAAAAACGATTTCTGTAAGAATTCCCACGGAAACTAACTTATTCCAAAGGATTGAAATCAGACCCTCTCCCCTTTCTTTCTTGCTTCACGAGGCAGGAACTGGGGGTGTGAGATGATAATTAATTGAAGATAACATATCACATTCCCTTGGCAGACCAGGAGATAAAAGACATGGGAACCAACCGATTCGGACCCCCCTCACCTTCTCTCTTATTCCACTTCCTCCTTCCCATCCTCTTCCCTCCCTCGTCTTCCCTTCCTGTGTGGCAAACTGTAACTTTATGTACCGCCTTACCCTGGGACTCTCTGTGTAATATGATGTTAGAGGAAATAACGACTCAGCCTTGGTACAGGGCTAAGATTGAAACCTACCTCTCAAAACATAGGCTGACACGCTCACCTAAGAACGTGTGTACCGACAACATGAGATTGAAATGGCCCGGAACCCAGGCTAACAAGATATTGAAACCCATATAAAACATATATATATTCTAAGGTTACCAGTGGTGCCTAAACAGATAAAAACCAGGATCCAGTACAAATTAAACCCAGATCACGGTAATCTCAATACCCATGATGACCACAGCCAGTAAGGGAGTAACACCTTTTTTTTACAAGAATCGTGCCAATATTAATTGAGACATTAATCAAGGCCTAGATCTTTTGACAGGAATAGAACTATGAAACGGAAGTAACCCTAGTGTAACAATTACTGTCCCCTGTGCCCTAAAGGCAAGTAACACGAGGAGTGTAAACAAAACACATAACGGGGGGGGTAGAGGTGTTAACAGATAGCATCTCGAGCCTCAGTTCCCAGGCATGTTAAAACATCCCATCAGTTCCCAGCTACTCAGCGGAGTACGAACAACTATCTAAATGTTATTTACTGCGGTATTACTACTAAGTATAAACCATCTTTGCCATGGGAAACCCCAGCCAGAGTTGGTACAGACGGGACGGAATTCTACAACAGATTCTAGTACCCAACCAGCTGTTACCCCAGGATGGGTATACTCAATTCCAAACTACGGGGAGAAACCATATATCCGTGGGTCACCAAGACTGAAAAGGAATCACACGAGGGTAACCCTAACCGGCAATTATCACTCATATTCCCAGCGGACCTACCCCAGTCGAGAACATAGAATCCAAATCCGGTCTGTACCGGATGTGGATAGGGAACACGATAGGCTGGCCATAAACGGGCTAGACTGTAGGAACCCTATTAAAGTTCGTAACGGATTAGTCCGTAATATTTGTCAAAAGAAGGAGGCGGCACTCCCCGCCCTTGAACCCATCGAGGCGGTTACTATTCTACAAAGATCCACCAGTCGCACTACCAAGGCATACCGATGCACAAAATTTATATCTAAGGTGATTACTTCCTGTGGATCCTTTATACCCACTAAGATCTATGGACCTCCTGACATACTTCAGGCGGTCCCCTTACCTGCAATGGAATGTCAAAGATCAATTAAACGAAGGGCATTCCAAACCGAAACAGGGAGAATTATTAAGATCAACCTCAACATGACCTATACCTACAAGTATATGCTATGGGGAAACTTAGCAGTGTCACCTGACCACGTCTCCTGTCGGGGACCTGCTATTCTTATCAATGGACAAGAACACAAATCGACCATAGCTATGGTCACTGCCCGCATAGGGTTTACGGAGGTTACAGTGGGAATCGATGAAGATTCTATGGTAGATTTAGAATCCAACAGTAAACTACCTGAAGGCTGCCGATTAAAGGGTGCATGTGACTCAGGCCACACTGGCTATGTTTTCTTACAACCTGATAAAGTGTGCCCCTTGTACATTATCAAATCAATCCCTATGCAGAAGATTAGATTAACCACAGATCATGGAGAACAAGAAGCATATATTAACAAGGAGCATAAACTCCTGCTCATCTCTAAGCAGGATGAGGCCACTGAGGATAGTTGTGGAACCATAACAAAGGTAGGGGCCACTCAGTACCCTAATATAAAAATCCTACATGATGATAACACACCTATGGGTAGCATACAGAAGGTCATTATGGAATTGAAACCCTCACAAATCGACCTAGAAACCGGACTGAAGGCTTCAATAGAATACGAAGCCTATGCTTTAGAACAACAACTGAATCAACAACTGTACATCATGGGGTCTAACCTATGTATGATGAACCGGCAAGGGCTACATCAAACCGAGATAAGCCCGTTTCATAATGACTCGCTTATCCGTATTTCCGGAGACATAGTTAGAGAAATACAGTGCCAGCCTATAGTAGCGGAGGCCGAATTGGGAGAAGACCGGAGCCACAAGTGCTACAGTGATGCAATTCCCGTATGGTACAATAGCGAACCTTTATTTATGACGATACGAAATAAACTAATAGTGGAAGAGGATCTACTTTCAGTCATCCCTTGTGAGTCACAATCTACTGGCATTTTGAAGACTAACAATGGAAATTTTATACAAGCAACACCTATAGTAAAAATAATTGAGGTCAAACAACTACAGAGGATAGAGGCTGGATATCTTCATCACCTGAATGATTCTATACCCCACCATCAAGAATTCAGCAGGGAATTATTGTATCAGGGTGACCAATTAGAAACCATAGAGCAAACCATCCATTTTGGTAGAACTAGGGAACATGTTTTAGACTCCCTGGTCAAACAATATTGTCACAATGGGGATAGGAAAAGTACTATATGTGGGGAGTACAGACCCCCACACCCTGGAGAGTTTGAGTTCGAGATCTCCCACCTAAAGGGCAAAATATCCGACAATGCCAGTTGGGGTGAATACTTGCACGGCAAGGCGAAAGAACAAAGTAATGGATGCAATATTGTGGTGTTGCTTTATCTGGGAATATCCCTACTGATCAAGATAGCGAAGACAATTATCTGTGTACATTGGCATGGAGAGGACATTTTTAGCGCAACGAAACAGAACTTCTTTGCTTGTACCCAAGTACACCGTAGAGCTAACAAAAGGAGATCAAAAGAACGTGGCAGCAATTCCAACACCTATATCTCTGCCACCTTCTTGAATGATACTGAATCCATCTTTTTGAATTCTCGAATAAGGGAGTTTTATGAACCTGAACAACCCTAAAGAACCGTACTCCTCCTGTATAAAACAAAAGAAAAACGTAATACACATACCTATATATACATACAGGGAGAATTCACAGATCCACACTTTTAAAAAAGGGACAAATTGACCAATTATCTTGATTGGTTAACTGCCCCTCCCCTTTTTTGTGTTTCCTCCACTAATTGGGTCTACTCATATATCCGTACTACCCCCCTTTTTTCATCTATCCCTTCCACTTCCTCCCCTCACCCTATACCACCTTCCTCCTCGCCAACCTCCTTCCCCTCCCCGTCAGGAAACTACCACCAAATAGTGATATCAACAGAATTTTATCATATTTCTGACCGGATATCACCAAATCTGTACCTATATAAGTAACAACATTAAGACAAATCTTCAGTTAATCGAATACCATCAGTTCAGACAGTGCTAGAACCTATTCTGGCACGTTCTCTACTCCTACTCGCCGACTACAGCTAAGGAAAGCACCGCCACTGAGTACCCTTACAATGGGTGATCAACCGGTATATCCGTACTCCGAACTGTCGGAACCGGATCAATTGAGAGTTATCCTCGTAGCTAAACTTAACGCTGCGTCTAAACTCATACTCCCTTCCATGGCTGCTGCTACCCAGGCTGAGGATGAAGGGTTAAACGCCCCCCAGGCTAGGTTCGTTGACCTGGCCCATTCGATCTGCTTGGCCCAGGATAGACAAGCGTTCGGTAGAGCTGTATTCTTCCTTCACTCCGCCTTCCTTCTTAGCAAGAAATACGGCATACCGTTCGACGAGGACTCTGAGGAGGGCCCCAAGGACAGGACCAGGCAGGTCCTTGCCTCAGACCACATCTCAAAGGTCCCCATTCCCGCCCACTCGAACCAGCTCTTCTTGGACACCTCTGGGTCTAAGAAAACTAGGAGGACTTATCTGGCAAACGCCTATGCTGCCGGGTTCGAAAGTGAGGATGGCGGGTTGGCGGCTTTCAAGGAAGCAACTACCCTGGATGTAACACTGCCTACTGACGGACAAACGTTCGTAGGCATGAGAGGCCTCCAGAGTACCATGTTCTCAAGCATGGGGCTGGCCATTAGTAAACCATTCATCAAATGGGTTCTCCTACAGCAGAAGCAATCTAGCCACAGCGATTGGTACCATGCCCGTCTACCTGAAGTAAACAAAATAGTCCAGGATTTTGTACGACATCTCCGGCAAACAGGGAAAAGTCAGGGTGGGAGTGACCTACCCCTGACCTATGCCACCAACCCATTCAAGTACTCCGGGGACAACCTACATAGTGATCACATTGATTGGGTCTCAGATTTTAAATGGAAAGGGACCCCAGAGGCCAATACACCAAAGGATCCTGGCCACCCACCTCGTAGAGACCATTCTGAAGATCGGACTAGACCGGTTGAGTCACGTGACCGAGATGACCGGAGTTACTCCACCTCCTATTCACGTGACCGGGGTGACCAGGCCTATTCCAAGTCCTGCCCACGTGACCGGGGTGACCGGAACTATTCCACCCACGACCGTGACAGTCGGGCCTCAGACTCCAGAACCTCAGAAACCGGCGGTTCCAAAAGTAGCCATCACCGGGAAACCAGAGACAAGGATATTAGGTCGAGATCTCCTCACCGGTCTATCGACCATCGCCGACCAAATTCCCGGGGGAGTAATGTGTACCCTGACCGAAAACGGGACATAACCGAACGGCTAGGTCCCGTGAACCCTTCTCCTTCCAATGCAGAACCCTTGGGGAACCGCAAGAGAGGGGGTTCTCCCTTCGGACCCAAACTCCTACCGCCAAACCCCATCGTGTCTACAGGAGAGGTTGACACCCAGCCAGACAGTAAGCAAGGTCCCGAAAAGAAGCCACGACTCCTCATGGAAAGAGATGTTGCCCATAGATATATGGAACAGATGCTGAACCGAACGGGTCAACCAATGGGTACCCCAACCTCACCGCCGGGAGAGGCGGGTGAGGTGATCGACCCTCTTGAATACCAGATTATGCTGTCTGGACTTAGAGAGAAACAAATCGCAGCTGGTCATGAACAAGAAAAGGCTGACATCTATGCGCAGTGCGACCGGCGCCTGGCCAGAACCCAGAGGGAGCTATCGGTCCATCAGAGGGTCCGTCTTCGACATGATGAGCTAGTCATCGTCTCTCTCCTTCAAGACAGGGGCCTCCAGTTCAACAGCTGTCGCCGCTGCTTAAGGAAATTGAAATACTGCAGACATGTTCGCCCTGTAAGGATGGATAGCCGGGTCCCCTACTCTGAGGACGAAGAGGACGAAGAGGATGTATTATACATACACCCTGACATAAATGAGAGGAGATACTTAGAGGACCCTAAGGACGATTCTGCGCTCTTTCGAGCCCTACGTGCAGCATCTACGAAAATTGACGACCTTCAATCCACCGCTGTTGTTAATGCAGATGCTGAAGATCGAGGACGAGACCAAGCTGCAAAAGCGAGAGCAGCCTCAGATAAGCTAGCAATCACGGTTGCCAATCATTTAACCTCCATAATGGACAGGAAGGAAGAAGTGGTTGCCCGAACTGAAGGGAAGCAGAGAACTGAGGAAGGAGAGGTTGATGAACGTGTGGAACAACCAAACCGGGTTTTCGAGACGGAGAAGGAGGCTATCACTTCCCCACAGGGATCTGAACAGAGGAGAAAGGCGGGGGAACTGTACCATGCCAAACAAACTGCCGAACACAAGGCCACAGTACAACAGGTTATGAACGAAGCAGCAGCTCAAGCCGCTGAGGATGATAATCCTGCTGAAGGTCGTCCACTCGCTGTACCCTACGATGAGAGCCCCAGAGAAGGGGAGGTGCCACCTGACGAGGACCGTAATGGTCAGAACTACTATACTGGAGGTAACCGGTGGCAACGAATGTCACCACCCGTAACACCTCCAAAGAAACCTTAGATGGAACCCGTATTCTACTAGTTAACTTAACTATATAATGGATCAAAACCTATGTTGTATATAAAACTATTCTATTCTAAAAAGGAAGAAAACAACTTGTTAAAAAGTTTTTTTGTAATAAAATTAACAAGAAATTCCGTTATTCACTGAATGGATAACGAGGGGAATATATGTAAGAGAAGTGAATCAGAAAACTAGAATTAATCTTTACCACATTCACCCGTGCTTATTTGTCTGGTGACAATAAGCAGGGGGTGGGTTTGTGGAGAAGCGGCTCGTTCTCAAGGGTGAATGTATTTTCATCCTACCCGTGTATTTTTACCACCCGAGCTTATGCAAGCTTGGGTCACGTTGAGTTTTATAAAATCTACAATTATGGCAACAAATTAATCATCTGAGAGATGTGCGTCTGAATGAGGCGTAACTAGGGGGAGGCTGTAGTCCTTCCCAAACACTACACCCTAGTACTGAGGTCTTCAACTCAAACATGCGAACTGCGGTTCGGACAT
>OJBZ01001083.1_pt1 | contig 10539 bp, 8 predicted proteins | sample 1591671 | NCBI WGS metagenome assembly OJBZ01 (sample SAMN05416850, study PRJEB24817) | seawater metagenome | isolation source: Sea water | place: Canada:Atlantic | collected 2013-07
ACGAGATAGGAGTCCGTCTCGTGTGCTCGGAGATGTGTATAAGAGACAGAATTATTAACTATAATAAACACACATAAAAGTTCATAATATTGCGTATAACTGTGTAAAAAACTGACAGGTAATACCGTGAGATTAAAAAGTACGCTTGAACAATGGGTTACTCTCCAAGAGATAGATAAAGCTGGCAGCATTCAAGCAGCGGCTATATCACTTAATAAAAGTCACACTACCTTAATCTACTCAATCAAAAAGCTAGAGAGTCAATTGGATGTAAAACTGCTGGAGGTAAGGGGGCGGCGAGCAATACTTACTAAGCACGCGAAGTCTTTACTGCGCAGGGCTGAAAGCATGGTGGAACAAGCTAGAGACTTGGAAGAAATGAGTCAGCAGATATCTGCTGGTATGGAATCGGAAATTACGATCGCTCTGGATCATCTTTGTGACCCTACTCTACTATATCAGCCAATGAAAGAGTTCTTGAAAATTAACAGTACAACATCTATTCAGGTTGTCGAAACATCCCTGTCAAAAACCTCTCATATGGTAACAAGTGAGGAAGCTGACATCGCAATTATAACACTACCAATAACGAATTATCCCGCTCAGGCTTTCTCTCTAACTACCATGATTCCTATAGTATCTAATGACCACCCACTTGCTGAAAAAGATCGTATATGTATCTCAGATTTAGCAATACACAGTCAGATTGTTATACGAGATTTAGGTGCTGAGTATTCAGGTAGTGAAACAAAAAATGTAGGCTGGTTAAAGGCAAACCAAAGAATCACAGTTGATAACTTCGACCATGCATTTAGGGCCGTTGAACTAGGACTAGGTTTCTGTCGTGTACCTGAGCACGTTATAAAAAAAAGAAACAACAAGATGCTTAAAGTAATCAAGATAGAGCAAAACGAAAAATACCAAATCCCTCTGCACATCACTTTACCTAAAGGAATTAAAACAGGAGCGGCAGCGAAAATCTTTTATGAAATGTTGTTACTTAAAGCAAATGAATACTTGGACACAGATAATGAAAATATTCAGTTATGAACCTTAAATGAAATGGCAGTCTTTGAAAATAAGTTATATTAGGATCAAAGTAAATTAATGACAGCTTTAGGTCCTGAACTTACATTAGTAACTCAAAAGCTAAGGTCAGCTCTTGGCTAGAAGCTGAAGTATTGATTGAGTCACTCGTAACTTCCGCAATGTACACAAAGTGTTCCTAAATATTGCTGATTAAGCCTCAAGTATTATCACTGAAAAATCGACTTTTCAGAAAAGCGTACTAGACTATATGCCTTTGCCCATAAATGAGACTACTATCAATCATTATGCGTTGTCATACGAGGATAATGAATCGTAATTTATAGCCTCAATAGCTCAGCTCATAACAAACAAAGTATAGTTACTCACTAATCTGCCAATTTATCGCGCTTTTGTTTTGTGCTACTAACCATTGATTAGCTTTGGAGAAATGTTGGCAACCGAAAAAACCTCGGTAAGCTGACAGTGGCGATGGGTGCGGACCATTTAAGACTAAATGCTTTTGCTGATTAATATTTTTACCTTTCTTCTGTGCGTGGCTACCCCAGAGTAAAAATACACAACCTTGGTTACACTCATTGAGCTCAGCAATAATGTTATCGGTAAAGGTTTCCCAACCTAATTTAGCATGCGAATGCGCCTGCGCTTGCTTAACCGTTAATACGGTATTGAGCAACAACACGCCCTGCTCAGCCCACTCCATTAAATAACCATGTTGCGGGGTTTTAAAGCCAGCAATATCTTGCGTCAGCTCTTTATATATATTGACCAATGAAGGAGGAGTTTTAATGCCTTTACGTACAGAAAACGCTAAACCATGCGCTTGTGATTCACCGTTAGCACCTAAGCCGTGGTAAGGATCCTGCCCTAAAATCACCACTTTCACCTCAGGTAAATCAACGGTTGAAAAAGCGCTAAAAACATCCGTTTCATTTGGCAATATCACTTCGCCATTCGCTCGTTGCTGCTCGATTTCTTGAGAGAGTTTTTGGTAGTAATCTTGTTGCTGTTCAGAGGCAATTATTTTCTGCCACTGTGGTTTTAACTTATTCATATCATGGCTCTTTTTAGCATTCTTCAATATCATCAGTATATTTTCGCTGTATTATGCGCTATTGACTAGGTCAATGTCATTAACGTAATACCATAACACGTTAGCTTGAATATTTTAGCGATCACTCTTCGCTATTTCACCGCATAATTTCAGCCAGTATGGGTCTACCATAGGTACTTCAGATAGATAAAAGGCAGTAAAAACTGCCTTTTATCTATGATGATGCTATCGATACTATATCAACGCCAATACTAAGCCATTAGATAGGCTCGAAGTTCAGCAAAGTCTGTTGAACTTGTTGTTGATAAAATGGTTTCGCTAGCACAATCAGCCAACTCTTTTGGTAAGCCTATTGGTTGTCCTAAAGTGCTCTCAACGATCTCTTTAAACTTAGCAGGATGCGCGGTACCCAAAAACACGCCAAACTCGCTATCAAGGGCATTATATTGTAATGCTCGATAGGCCACCGCGGCATGAGGTTCACTAATGTAGCCAAGCTTAGCTAGTTGGATCATGGTCATTTGCGTTTGTTCTTCGTCAATCGATATTGAACTAACACAATCTGCTGGGACTAAACTGGCTTTTAACATATGTTCAACACGCGGCCAGTTGTTCGGGTTACTTACATCCATGGCATTAGAAATAGTTGCCACTGTTTCATTGGGTGACCATTCGCCGGTTTGTAAATAACGCGGTACCGTATCGTTAGCATTGGTGGCAGCAATAAACCGTTTAATCGGTAAGCCCAGCGCTTTAGCAAATAAACCTGCGGTTAAGTTACCAAAATTACCACTAGGAATAGAAAAAACAATATCCGTTAGCGCATCAGGGCCTTTTTGACGATAAAGCTGTGCAACGGCTTCAAAGTAATAACAAATTTGCGCTAACAAGCGACTAATGTTAATTGAGTTAGCTGAGTTTAAACCGATAGTTTCTTTAAGCTCTGTATCGTCAAACGATTGTTTAACTAACGCCTGACAATCGTCAAATGTGCCTTCGACCGCGATAGTACGAATATTTCCGCCTAGCGTAGTAAACATTTTTTCCTGTAATAAACTAATTTTGCCTTTCGGATATAAAATCACCACATCAATGTTATCAATGCCATGAAAAGCGTGAGCAACGGCAGCGCCGGTATCACCTGAGGTTGCGGTTAATATCGTGACTTTTTTGCCTTCACTAAATGCTTGTAAACATTTAGCCATAAAGCGCGCACCAAAATCTTTAAATGCCAGTGTTGGTCCGTGGAATAACTCTAAAATAGCTCTTTTTTCACTGATTGGCTGCATTTGCGCTGGAAAATTAAAGGCATCAGTAACAATTGCAGTTAACTGAGCTTCGGTTAAATCATCACTGACAAAAGGGTAAAGTACTTTTACACTGCGCTCAACCATTGGCAATGCTAGTAAGGCTTCAATATCATCAAAACGAGGGATGACTTCAGGGAAGAATAAGCCTTGATTACGTCCTAAGCCTTGTTTTACCGCGCCAGCAAAACTGACTTGTTCATCATTTTCTTTTAAATTATAAAATTTCACACTCAATTCCTATCTTGGATTTTATTTCGTGATATAAACTTGTGACTTAAGCTCGTGAGCCGTGGCATCAAACCGACGGTTCGTTCGAGGGCAAGCTCATCGAACCTTGACTATCAACTTGGCAAATATGGACAAATCCTTCAGTGCTGCCATCAGCCGATGTTTGTAAATAATTTTCATTTAACCAATCAGCAAAGGCTTTCGCTTTGTCAGCATTATCAGTAACACAGAAAAGCGTCGGTCCTGAGCCAGAAATACCGACGGTCAAACAACCTGCTTGTTTTAAATAACTGACTGCCTCGCTATAGCCCGGCAAAATTGACTGCCGATAGGGTTCAGCCACTATATCCTTCATTACAGCAAAAGCTTCAGCTTTATCACTGCGATGACAAGCATCAACAAAGGTCGCTAAGTTCTGGCCAAAGCTAATTAAGTCAGCACGTGAATACGAGCTTGGCAAGATATCTCTTGCTGCTTTAGTAGAGACCTCAATACCGGGATAAGCCATAACGTAATAACAATCATCAAATTGTGGCAAATTACGCGCAATAACTTCAGTATCTGGCACCATTAATTGCATGCCCCCTAAGAAGCATGGCGCGACATTATCGTAATGAAGGCTACCACTAATTTTTGCTTCCATTTGCCCCATCATTTTTAACTGCGCTTGCTCTGAAAAACTGAACTGATGATATTTGCGATAAAACTCATTCAAGCCCGCAATCGCCGCCACCACTGAACACGCACTTGAACCTAGACCACTGCCGACCGGCATACGTTTATCTAAGGTTAACTTTACCTTTGCGACCGCTTGATTGTTTGCAGCTAATTGCTGATTAAATAACTCCAGACAATGCCAAACAATATTTTCTTTAGCATCACGGGGTAACTTGTTGGCAAAATGGCCAATTACCGCTAATTGATCGTCGCTGTTACTATGTGTCACCGTGACAACATCACCTAATAATGTGCCATCAATGGGTTTAACCGCTACGCCTAAAACATCAAAACCAACATTAACATTACCAATTGATGCCGGTGCAAATACAGAAACACTCATGAGTGTTGTTGCTCCCATGCTAAAGTTCTTAATAAATCGCCAAAAACGCCAGCAGCTGTTACCGCAGCACCTGCGCCATAACCGCGTAAAACGAATGGCAGTGGTTGATAATAACGACTATGAACAGCCAAGGCGTTCTCTCCGTCTTTGATACTATATAATGGATGATCTTTCCCAACGGCCTCAATAGCAACCTGACATTTGCCATCAACAATATTACCAATATAACGCAATACTTTATTCTCGGCTTTTGCCGCGTTAATGCGCTCAGCAAAACGTTGATCTAAGCTAGGTAAGTTAGTCATAAAAGTGCTTACATCGCCACTGCTATCAAATGATGCCGGTAACACCGATTCAATATTTATATCGCTTAGCTCTAATGGCATGCCAGCTTCTCTAGCCATAATCAATAATTTACGTGCGACGTCCATACCACTGAGATCATCACGCGGATCAGGTTCAGTAAAACCTTGCTCTTTTGCTAATGTAGTCGCCTGAGATAAGCTCATACCTTCATCAAGTTTACCAAAGATATAAGATAATGAACCTGATAACACGCCTTCAAAACGTTGTAGTTCATCACCCGCTTTTAGCAAATTCTGTAAGGTGTCAATAACCGGTAAACCCGCGCCAACCGTTGTTTCATATAGAAATCGACGATTAGTTTTTTGTGCCGCAGCCCTGAGTGCCTGATAATATTGCCACGAATCGGTATTCGCCTTTTTATTGGGTGTTACCACATTAAAACCAGCTTCTAGATAATCAACGTATTGCAAAGCCAACGCTTCGTTAGATGTACAATCGACTAACACTGGATTGATCAAATGGTTTTCACGGACAAAGTCTTTAATATTGTCAACGGTTACTAGCAAAGGTTGCTGGCTTAAGTCTTGCTGCCAATTCGCTGCATCAATACCTGCACAGTTAAAGACGATGCCTTTGCTATTAGCTAAACCATAAACTTTTAACGAAATATTATCCGCTTTTAATTTTGCTTGTTGACGAGAAATTTGGGTCAGCAGCTCGCTACCAACCACACCACAACCCACCAAAAACACGTCAATCGTTTGCTTGTGAGAAAAGAAATTTTGATGACTCACTTTCATGGCGTCAGTGCATTTTCTACTTTCGATAACCACTGAGATACTGCGCTCTGAAGAGTCTTGCGCAATCGCAACAACATTGACACGAGCTTGTGCCAACGAACCAAAGAATTTAGCCGCCACCCCTTGTTGGTGGTGCATGCCATCGCCTACTAACGAAACAATGGATAATTGATGCGTTAACGTTAAAGGCTCTAATAAACCATTTAACAGCTCTAGTTCGAACTCTTCTTGTAGACTTTGTTCTGCTTTATTTGCATCAGCGGAGTAAATACAAAAACTGATACAATATTCACTTGAAGACTGACTGATCAAGATAAGTGAAATATTTTCACGGCTCATGGTGGCAAAAACGCGGCTCGCCATGCCGACCATACCCTTCATACCAGGACCAGAAACATTGACCATAGTTAAGTCATCAAGGTTTGAAATGGCTTTTACTTGCTTTTTTTGATCATTTTCATTGGCAATTAACGTACCCGGCGCATCAGGGTTACTGGTGTTTTTTATCAGACACGGAATATGATGCTGAGCGATAGGTCCAATGGTTTTTGGATGTAAAACACTGGCGCCAAAATAAGATAGTTCCATGGCTTCTTGATAAGATAAATAGTCCAGTAGTTGTGCTTCTTTTATTAGACGCGGGTCGGCATTATAGACACCATCAACATCAGTCCAAATTTCACAATATTGGGCCTCACTGCATACCGCTAACACCGCTGCAGAATAATCTGAGCCATTGCGTCCTAACGTGGTGACATTGCCTAGGCTATCAACACCAATAAATCCGGGCATAAGTGCAATGCTATTAAGTTCACTATAAACATGCTGATATTTTTCTTTACATAACACCAGATCTGCCACTGCGTTCATCGCAACATCATTAGTACGTAAAAATTGCTCGGGCTCAATAGTACTAACCTGCAACTCATCGGCAGCTAATACAGATTGAAGTAACGCTACGCTCAAACGTTCACCAATACTAATAATACGTGCACGGACATGCTCAGGACAAAATGACAATAGCGTGGCACCATGCAAGTACCGGCTTAATTGATGTTCCCAATTGGTTAACACTTGTTCGCTGTGCTGTGGACAAAACTTGGGTAAGGTCGCTGAAAGATCTTCAATAATGTTTTCAATAGCGTGTTTAAAATGCAGCAAATCACTTTTTAGCTTGGTTTCATCAGAAATATTCTCTGCCATAGCAACAAGGTGATTGGTAACGCCCTGAGGCGCAGAAACAACAACAGCAAGACGAGATGACTGACTTTTATTTTTGATGATATTGGCCACTTCAATAAAGCGTTGACCACTAGCCAAAGAAGAACCACCAAACTTTAATACACGCATTTTTACTCCCTAGAAACAAAAAAAGCCCGTAACCTAAAAGGTCACGGGCTTGATAAAATCGATAAATTCTACACGTTAGCCGATGACCACCATCCCGATGAGGGTGGTAGTGGTAATAATGGTGATTCGGCTAAGTAGAATGTTCATAGGCTATAAAGTGCCTGATAAGGATTTTTCTGTCAACTGATTTTTATGAATAAAGTAAACTAATATATGCATAAAAGAAGTTTGAATTGAATATTATCGTAAAATATTCAAGCAACGATTGTTTTTTTGTCTAGTGTTTCTTCAGCTAAACAAACCCGATTACGACCCATAGCTTTAGCTCTATACAATGCAAGATCAGCATTACGAATTAAGTCTTCATATCTAGAGTCTTGCTCATCAATAATCGCTACACCGATACTGACGGTAACACTTATGCTTCGACCTTGATAATCGACAGTGCTTTTTGCAATAGTTTGACGTATACGCTCTGCCACTTCTTCTGCGCCTGCGAGATCCGTACTGGGTAAAATCACAGCAAATTCTTCGCCGCCATAGCGACCAAAAATATCTCCCAATCGTAACAAGTCATTGATAGACTTTGCAGTATCGACTAGGACTTTATCGCCTCCCTGATGGCCAAAGTTATCATTGAGCAATTTGAATTGATCTAAGTCTAACATCACGAGTGCCAATTCATGGTTATGGCGACGAGCACGAGAAAACTCTTTAGCTAGACACTCTTCCCAATGTCTACGGTTGAAAGCTTGGGTCAAGCCGTCAATACGGTTAGACAATGCCAGCTCATGCAAGGCTTTATTTAATTGAGTTTGATAATGACAAACATCCGTAACATCTTCAATTAGAATACATATACGCTCAACTTCCCCTTCGACCTCTACAGGTAAGAAGGTACAGTTTTGCGCCATAAAATGGCTATCGGTAGTGATCGGACGAGAATGGGATAGCTCAAAAAGATGATGGCGCTGCTCCCATCCGCAGAAAGACTGGGTTTTTAATTGGATTACACTGGATAATTTACGTTCAAACCACTTTTGAGGCAATTCAGGAAAGACAGTAAAAACACTTTTACCGGTAACTTGATTATCCTTTTTATTCGCATGTACTTCTAAAAATCGATTCCACATAATGATATTAAAATCATTATCTAGGATCAAAATCCCCGTATTCAATCGATTTGAAATATTAATACAAAGCGTATCTAACATGGTTAAAATTCTTCCAATATTCGGTCGATAACCGTCTTAATGTTGATAATGGCTTGCTCTGGAATTAACAGCACCATATCACAATTAAAAGAGTAATCAGTGACTTGATAGCTGATCCTCACTTTTAATGCTAGATCCCAGTTAAAAGACTGTTGTTGTAGATGCTCGCTAACGGTTCCTAAATTTGCAGATAACAGCCTAGGTGCACTGTATGACATCTGATTGTCTATTTGACTGGCAAAAACATTAAGAAACGTTGTTGTTAGAATCGAACTTAAATCGATAATTTGTTCATCAAAAGTTAATTCATCCGCTTCATAGCCAAGTAAATCCGCTAAGCGATTAGAATCTTGTGGTTGGTAAATTAATAATGCTTCGCCACGGATACCTTCATAACCAAAAAAACCTTGACTAACAACGGCGGTTTCCTTTAAGTCTTGATTCAGAGTATCGATAAGGTGCTCAGACTTAACTTGCTCAATGCTCGGTACTTTTAAGTAAACAAAGGTATCCAAATAGCGAGCAAGTTGATCACTTGCTTGTCCCATTGCAACATTAATCAATTCTTGCAAACAATCTTGCTGATCTTCAGTTAAGTCAAATGCGTTCATAGGAAGCCGTGGGTTCTCAAATTTTCATTTAAAATATCTAATTGTACAGGTTTACGCAAAAATGCTTTTGCACCCAAATCCATGACTCGATTCTGCATTTCTGGCTGAACATCGGCAGAAATAACAAATACCGCTAGCGCAATATTTTCATCTTTTAATGCTTGTAATACGCCCAAACCATCAATAACTGGCATGGTCAAATCGAGAAAGAGAATGTCAATACTTTGACTTCGTAAAATGTCTAATGCTTCTTCACCATTTTTGGCAAGCTGCACATCAGTTGATAAGCTTTCGGGAAGGCTTCTAAATACTTGCTTTCGGGCTAAGTTAGAGTCATCACAAATAAGAACATTTGTACTCACTTGATACTAATCCTTTATTATTTTTTTTATTAGCGGTTAATTTACCCTAATTTTGTCCTGCTGTTAATTACTAATACCAATAAAAGTGACGTTTTTTTCAACTTTAAAGTTTGAAAGCATGAATAAATGTCACATTTGGTCGATTAATTTAGTACGAACATGCAATTATAAAAGATAGATAGGTTTAGTAGGCTGCAACATATCAGCTCACAACCCCGCTTTTAAATAAATCGATAGAGATTGGCACTATAAGCCAATCAACAAATCGATAAAGGCTAATGACATTGCAGCAGACAATAGATAAATAATTGTTGCCTTCCAACTATAGTGAGTTAATTTCATCTTATTCCCTTTTTATATTTATTTGCTTAAACAATTTAGCAAAATGCAATATTTTCAAACGTTATAATTATTATGTCTTCTTATAGCTATCTTACTTAAGAAGTCATAATAATTAGCAGAACTCATGCCAACTAACTAAAAACATTATAAAAATAAAAATATGGGTACAAGGAAATATGAACGCAGAGCACTGGTGTAGCTGTGTTATCGAACAATTACTACCAGCTAAGGTGGGCTTGATTTTTTAGCAGCCAATGTTTGGCTGTTTGATATTCTGGGTAATACTTAGCAACCAATTGCCAAAAATTTGTCGAATGATTCATATGTTTAAGGTGACATAGTTCATGAATAATGACGTAGTCAACGACCCAATCAGGCAACATTTTCAATAGCATATTAAAGCTTAATTCTGCGCGACTGTTACAACTTCCCCAACGCGCTTTATATTTTCTCACCTTAAAAGAAGTGGGATGAAGTGACATTTTCTGTGAGAAAACCAGCAGTTTTTTCTGCACATAATTTTCAATACAGGCTTTAAACCAGCATTGTATTTGCGATTTCACTTTAGCTAAAATAACGGCTGAATTTAGATCGAGATTTTTATACCGTAAGCTCAGTACGACATTGAGGCTACATGCACACTTATTGTGAATAACACTTTCTCGGCCAAACTCAATAAAAATATTATGTGGCAAACCATCAATATAAATAGTTGGATTATTTTCTAACTTTTCGCCGGAAAACTTTAGGGTAAAGTCTGGAACTAATAATGACTTTTTTTCTTGCTCTGCAACTTTTTGCTGCAGCCAGTGCAATTTAGCTTGAATAAGCTTATCAACGTAAGCTGTTTTGACG
>OJBZ01001088.1_pt1 | contig 10505 bp, 8 predicted proteins | sample 1591671 | NCBI WGS metagenome assembly OJBZ01 (sample SAMN05416850, study PRJEB24817) | seawater metagenome | isolation source: Sea water | place: Canada:Atlantic | collected 2013-07
GTATTAAGCCAGTGATTTAAACGGTTCCCGGCTATTTTTTGATAGAATTTATTAAATGAAATCATAAAGGTAAAAAGTCTAGTTATTTGATGGCGATTAGGGAAAAAAAGTTAAAACATTGAAACCATGGCGCATTATGTTTAAAGCCGGCTTGCTTTAATCGGTTTAAGTGGCTATCTAATGTATCAGTACGCATAACGTTTTCCAGCGCAGTACGCTTTTGGGCAATTTCTAATTCGCTGTAACCGTTGGCTCGCTTAAAGTCATGGTGTAAATCAATCAGCAGTTCGTTACATACTTGATCATTATGGGCTATTTTTTCTGATAACAATAATAGACCGCCAGGTTTTAAACCTCGGGCTATTTTGGTTAGTAGCTCTTGGCGTTGCTCAGGAGCAATAAATTGCAAGGTAAAGTTGAGTACCACCATGGAGGCATTTTCAATTTCAATATCGAGAATATTACCTTCAATTATTTCGACTGGGGTATCGCCTTTAAATGCATTTACATGCATTTTACAACGCTCAACCATAGCACTTGAACTATCTATACCGATGATTTTGCAATTTTTTGCTGTAATCGCTTTACGCATCGCTAAGGTTGCCGCGCCAAGTGAGCAACCGAGGTCATAAACTTGACTATTATCGGTAACATAGCGCTGACTTAGTCGACCTATGGTATCGATAATAGTACTATAGCCAGGTACTGAACGGCTGATCATATCAGGGAAAACTTCTACGACTTGAGCGTCGAATGCAAAGTCTTTGATTTTACTTTGTTTGTTAGAAAAAATTAAATCGGTATCTGATTCTTGCATGATGTTGAAACTGTACTAACGTTTAGGTTATATGAAGAAGTATTTTACCTGATATTTTCAACGATAAACATTGTAACGAGTAGATAATCTGTTTTTAGGGTGTTCGCTGTTATTCATTGCCTATTTTCCAAGGCGTTTTATTGGTCGAAATAAAAAATAATGAGAATTTAACTTGGTATTAAGATTTTTTACGCGATTATTAGCAAGCTTAGGCCTGATCGGAATATTGTTAGCATTACCTGTTCATGCACAGGATATTGCGAAAACGTATCAAATTGCGGTTAATAAAACGTCTTATCCTTATCACTTTATGGATAAGCAAGGTAATGTCGATGGCATGATGGTTGAGCTTTGGCGATTATGGGCAGAAAAACAAAATGTTAACGTTGAGTTTGTTGCACTTAGTTGGCAACAAACTATTGAACAAGTGCAAAGCGGCCATATAGATATTCATGCTGGCTTATCTAAAACTCCAACTCGCGCTGAAATATTCGATTTAAGTACAGCCTTTTTTCGTCAAAGCCGTCACCTGTTTTTACATCGCTCAATAGCAAACGTCAGAAAAATATCACAATTAACACCTTATGCTGTTGGTGTTGTTGCGGGTTCTAGCCACGAACTATCAATACGGAAAAAATACCCTAATTTAACGCTAAGAACATTTATCGATCGACATACTTTATATAATGCAGCAATTGAAAATGAAGTTTTGATTATTGCTGGTGTCGACAAACTGTCAAAAAACTTTGCTGATTATGAATTGCTGAATCAAATGTATCCGGCCTTTGGCAGAATTCCGTATGATGTTAGTGATTACGGCACTGCAGTAACTAAAGGCAATAGGCAATTGCTAGATTTCATTCAGCAAGGCATGAATAAAATTTCAGAACATGAAAGGTCAGTAATCGAAAGAAAATGGTTGGGTATGGACAAGTCAGATAACCTTGTTACTTTGTCATATATTAATGATCAAATGCCTTTTTCTGACACCTCTTCGTCTGGTCATGCGCAAGGATTTTTTGTTGAACTGTGGCAAATGTGGGCGAAGTTTAGTGGCTTGAAAGTCGAATTTGTCGTTGCTGATTCGAATCAATTTAACCAGCTCAATCAAGTAAGCCAAGAACTTGCTGATATTCATATTATTAACGTGGCGAATGAAATAAATAATGAAACCGAGGCGCTGGGCCCTGCAATTTATAATCTTGAATATGGTCTGTTTTTGTCAAATGATATTGATAAAGTTAGCCATATATCTGAGATTCAGAATGAAAATATTGGTCTGGTATCAACGCCAAGTTTAGTGAAAGATATTCGACGTTATATCTCTAATGCTAATGTGATTAACTTTGAGAGTTATAAAGCATTATTTGAAGCAATCGAGCGCGGTGAGCTTGGTATTATCGCCGGTCAAAGGGATGTAATTGAGCACTATTTAATCCAAAATAAATTACAGTCAACCTATTCTCATTTCCCAAATTATATTTTTAAACGTGATGTTTACGCGATTTTAAATAAAGCCAATCTTGAGCTAGGACAGTTAATTGAGGACGGCTTTCGCGAAATACCCTTAGATAAATTAGTTGCACTAGAAAAAAAATGGAATTTAGATAAATCATCGGGGTTTTATAAACGCCAATTAGCCCTACTGCAATTAACAGAACAAGAATCTCTGTGGGTTAAAGATCATAGTATCGTTAAATTTGGTATTACCAAAAGCTGGGTGCCAGTGGAGTTTGTTGATAAATATGGTGAATTTAAAGGTACTAATCCTGATCTTTTTCAATTGATAGCTCAACGACTTAATATCAACATTGAATATAAGGTTTATGATAATTTTGAAGCGCTTTATCAAGGGCTACTGGACGGTGAAATAGACGTGATTGGCAGTATAATGGCGACAGAAGCTCGTAAGTCGCAAGTGCTATTTACCGAATCATATTGGAGTATGCCTTGGGTCATCGTGCATCCGCGAGAACAGGGAAAGCAATTAAACCTCGATAGCTTTAGGGGTAAGACGTTAGCCATTACGAAAGGCTATTACTTAGTGTCTATTATTCGTAATAAATTTCCAAAGATTGCTTTGAGGTTAGTAGACAATAGTGAGGAAGGATTATTAGCCGTGCAAAAAGGTATAGTAGATGGATTTATTGATAGTTTGTCATCAGGAACCGAGTTACTCAAAAGAGAAAGTTTAGTAGGAATGGGGATGTCGGTACTTGATGAAGTGGAGAGAAATGGCAACCACTTGGCTGTTAATAAATCATTGCCAATTCTCGCTCAGGTGCTTAATAAAGCGGTATTAACCATTTCAGATGAAGAAAGCCAGCAAATATACGAAAAATGGTTTGATATCAGTATTGAAACCGGATTAGATAAAAATGTTGTTTTGCGAGTAGCTGCTCAAGTGGGTGTGCTCATTGTTATTATCATCATTATAATTATGGTTTGGAATCGACGTTTATATCTAGAGATAAAAAATCGCAGAAAATTAGAGAAGCAAATGAAATACATGGCGACGCATGATGACTTAACCGGTCTTGCTAATCGCGTATTATTAAAAGATAGGCTTAATACGGCGATTACATTTCATCAGCGACAAAAGTTACTTATAGCGGTACTATTTATTGATCTTGATGGCTTTAAAAATATTAATGATAACCATGGCCATGATGTAGGTGACGAGCTATTAATTGAAGTGGCGAATCGTTTAAAAGGTTGTGTTCGAGAATCTGACACTGTGGTACGTTTTGGTGGTGATGAATTTGTACTGCTACTTACTGGGTTGCATAATCAAGATGAAGCCGCCTATATTGCTGATAAAGTATTAAAGCTTATTCAACAGCCAATACAGCTGTCTGCGGTGAAGGCAACTATTGGTTGCAGTATTGGTATAGCGATGTATCCAGACGATGGTGATTCAGATAATGAATTATTAAAAGTTGCTGATTCACTTATGTATAAAGTTAAAGCTGCAGGTAAAAATCATTATGTCTTTAATCGTAAAGGCAATCCAGTGACTTAATCATAGAAAAATGTGCTAGCTGTTTTTGTCATATTAAGTAGGGCTATACACTGCTAATAAAGGATAATAGCGCGATATGAGTAACTTCATCTACGGCATAATAGTGCTGTTTTTGAGTACGCTTATTGCTTCAAGATCATAAATATAGGCAATATAGCTCGTACACTGTGCTTATTGGACGTTCACCACTCTCGTTATTAACCAGAAAATAAACTCATCAATTTTATCTAACTCGGACAATTGCAGCAATGACGGGTGACTTTGCGTTATATTGCTTTATAATGTCGGCAATTTTTTATCATAACGAGCTATAGAAATACCTCACTTTTGACGGGTTTCTGTCGCCAATTCGAACTTCAAGGTAAATACATGCGTGATCTTTATTGTGGTGAGGTGAATGAATCTCACATTGGCCAAGAAATAACTTTATGTGGTTGGGTAAACAAACGTCGAGATTTAGGCGCTGTTATATTTTTAGATTTGCGCGATCGTGAAGGTATTGTGCAAGTTGTTTACGATCCTGACTTACAAGAAGTATTGAAAAAAGCCAATACGTTACGCAATGAATTTTGTGTACAAATTAAAGGTAAAGTTAGAGCGCGTCCTGAAGGCCAAGTAAATAAAGATATGGCAACGGGCGGTATTGAAGTGTTGGGCTTAGAGCTCACTATTTTAAATAAGTCAGCACCATTACCCTTAGATCCAAATCAGAATAACTCAGAAGAACAACGTTTAAAATATCGTTACCTTGATTTACGTCGTCCAGAAATGACCGAGCGCATGCGTTTTCGTGCGAAAGTTACTTCAGCAGTACGAGAGTCACTTGAAACACAAGGTTTCTTAGATATTGAAACGCCAATTCTAACCGCTGCGACTCCTGAAGGCGCACGTGATTATTTAGTGCCAAGTCGTACCCATAAAGGTCAGTTTTTTGCCTTGCCGCAATCACCACAATTGTTCAAGCAATTGCTAATGATGTCAGGTATGGAGCGTTACTATCAAATCGTTAAATGCTTCCGTGATGAAGATTTACGTGCTGACAGACAACCAGAATTTACCCAAATAGATATTGAAACTTCATTCATGACTTCTGATCAGGTGATGGCTGTTACTGAAAAAATGATCCGTGAGTTATTCCAAAAATTACTTAACGTTGATTTAGGTGAATTCCCACGTATGCCTTACTCTGAGGCAATGGCACGTTTTGGCTCTGATAAGCCTGATTTACGTAACCCCCTTGAGATTGTTGACGTTGCTGACATTCTAAAAGATGTTGAATTTAAAGTTTTCTCTGGTCCAGCTAACGATGAAAAAGGTCGAGTTGCAGTTATTTGTGTACCACAAGGAGCTGCTAAGTTTTCTCGCAAAGGAATTGATGAACTGACTAAGTTTGTTGGTATTTATGGCGCGAAAGGCATGCCATGGTTGAAAGTTAACGATCGCGATGCAGGCCTTGAAGGCTTGCAGTCACCAATCCTTAAATTCTTAACTGAAGATGCCGTTAATACCCTATTAGATCGCGTTAATGCCAAAACGGGTGATATTATTTTCTTTGGTTCAGATACTTACAATGTAGTGACTGAAGCATTAGGAGCTCTACGTCTTAAAATTGGTGAAGACCTTGAGTTATTACAAGGTGACTGGAAACCACTTTGGGTTGTTGACTTCCCAATGTTTGAAGAAGATGACGAAGGCACATTACACGCTGTACACCATCCATTTACTGCACCAAAAGATATTAGTGCCAGTGAGCTTGAAGCAAACCCAGCAGCGGCTATTTCAGATGCTTACGATATGGTATTAAACGGCTACGAAGTGGGCGGTGGCTCGGTACGTATTCACAATGCAGATATGCAAGAAGCGGCATTTAGAATTTTAGGTATTGAAGCGCAAGAGCAGCAAGATAAATTTGGTTTCTTACTTGATGCACTTAAATACGGCACACCGCCGCATGCAGGTTTAGCGTTCGGTTTAGACCGTTTAGTTATGTTGCTATGTGGTACTGATAACATTCGTGACGTTATTGCTTTCCCTAAAACCACACAAGCATCGTGTTTATTAACCGATGCGCCTAGCAAAGCAAACAGCGATTCGCTGACAGAGCTTGCTATTAGTGTAGTTGAGAAAGAATTACCAAGCGCAGAATAAAGCTAGCTTTTAGTTAGATCAAAACCCCTTAGGCTAAATACCTAAGGGGTTTTTTGTTCGGCATAACCCAATTTAGGTGCTTTATTTTTATGAGCGAGTTATTTAAAGATAGTCATTATTTTGATCAGTCATTTTCAAACTTTACAGCAAATGCAAAGCGCTTTAGCGATATTGAGTTTGAACAATGTCAGTTTATTGATTGCGATTTTAGTCACAGCCAGTTTAGTGCCTGTCGGTTTATAGAGTGTGAATTTATTAACTGTAATTTGACTGAACTTAATTGGAATTACAGCTCCTTAGAAGAGGTGAGCTTTGCAAATTGTAAGCTCAATAGCATAGTGTGGGGGCAAGTAAATTGGCCGCAATTAGCGCTAACGTCACCGGTGAGTTTTAAACTGTGTGAGCTGAGCCATAGTTCGTTTTTTGAATTACAGTTAAAAGCCTTAACAATGACGAACTGTTTTGCCAAAGATGTCGATTTTAGACACGCTAACTTAGCTCAAAGCAACTTCTCGGATACTGACTTTAGAGACAGCCTGTTTCATCAAACTAATTTGAGAAAAGCAAACTTTGTTGGCGCAACGCAATTTAATATTGATATAACAAGCAATGATGTGAGTAATGCAAAGTTTGAACGGCTTGAAGCGTTAAATCTATTAACAGGACTTGATATCGAGCTGGTTGATTAGCCGCAAGAGCTTACGGCTAATACGTTATTATATTTACTATTAGCAAGCAGGGCCATTTTTGTTGCGCGCGCTAGCAAGTGCACGGGCTATGCTCAGTAGCTCAGGCGAAATATCATCAGCGCCATCTTTAATCAGTTTAGTTACATCACCTGATGAATATAAGCTATCACGCGGTGATTTAATCCCAAGCTCTCTCACAAAGTCTTTGGTTTTACCTGTACTGCCGGTTTCAATGAACTTAAAAATAATACGTTCGTTGTTACTTTTCGGCTCGGCTTGTAACACTTTAATTTCTTCTTGGTAGGCTTCAATTCTGCTTTGTAGAATGTCGATGCGTTGTTCAATGCTGCTGTATGATTTCATGAATGGATTCTTTTGCGATAATAGTAAAACAATAATCGCTATTATCGCACAAATTAGCAAAGACGCGCGCTAACCTTTATAATAAAAATTAATACTAGTTAAAAATATATAGATAATACAATGAAATGCATGTTAAAAATTATAAAAAAGCGTTTAATATTAAGTGCGCTGACTTTAAGCACTATGCTATTTGCATCATCAAGTTATGCCCAAAACGATGCAATCATTGATGAAAGTCGTAATCGCTCTATACCTGTAAATATTAGCCTACCAACTAACCACCTTAAGTGCAGTGCGCAAGTCAAATGCCCAGTGGTATTTATAAATGCAGGGTATGGCATTAGCCACAATGAATACACCTTTGTAAGTAAGCTATTTAATGCGCAAGGCTATTTAAGCATTGCGGTAGCGCATGAGCTTAAAACCGACCCTGCACTTAATCGTGCGCAGCCATACCTAACTACTCGTATGGAAAATTGGCACCGGGGTGTTGTAACCCTCAAATTTTTAGTTAATGAGCTAAGTGTTAAATACCCTGAGTATGATTTTACAAAACTCACTTTATTTGGCCACTCAAATGGTGGAGATGTTTCAGCCTTGTATGCAGCTATTTATCCAAGTGAAGTAAGCCAATTAATTACGCTCGATCACCGCCGCATGTTATTGCCACGCAATAAAAACATACATGTGCTCACACTTCGAGGTAGTGATTACCCAGCCGATGCGAACGTGCTTTTAACCGACCAAGAGTTAACCGTTTATCCTGTTACGCAAACGTTGATAGCAGAATCACGTCATAACGATATGTACGATGGCGGGCCTAAATGGTTGGTAGATAAAATGAGTAAAGAGGTAGCGGCGTTTTTAGAAAATGAATAAGCTTTAGGGACGAGTAACAATGGAATTATATGAGCAAGTAGGCCGTAAATTTGTAGCTGGCATTTATACTTGTGATCTCAAAGGTTTTATTTGGACTGAAGCTTTTGAATTTATATTAAGATCATATGACCAGTTACATATTGAAAAAGATAAAGTTCATCTTGTTTGGACTGAAAATGGAGGGCAGTTAAGGCATAAGCTTTCAAACGATATACTTTTGCTCAGCGTCTTAAAATTGACTCTTCCAAAATACACCGGGAAAGCATTGGTACTATATCGTGGTGAGTGCCAATTTTTATATGATCAAAATAAGATTGGTTTCTGTTGGACTCCTTTGCAAACTGTTGCAGAGATGTTTGGTAGCGGTTTAAACGCAATTGAATCAGGAGGTGTTCTTTTAAAAGCTTATGCCCCAGAATCCGCAATTCTGTCTTCACCGAATAAGCACAGTACTGAACAGATGGAAGAATTTGAGTATACGTGTGACCCAACAGCTTTGCTTAATATTGAAGCTATACAATTTTTTAATAAATTTTAATTAAACTTATATTTAAAAAAAATAGCACAGTGCCACCTGCGCTATATTAACTTTACGGAAGTTACTCTACCAGTTCACTAACCACCAAAGGGCTGTTATGTAGCGTTTTATGCACAGGGCATTTGTCGGCTATTTCGAGTAATCGATTTCGCTGAGCGTCAGTTAAATCTCCTTGTAAGGTTATTTTGCGGGTAATGGCCTCTAGATTGCCGGTTTTTTCGCAATCATCACAATCTTGGTTGTAATTGCGGGTATGGTTAAGCTCTACTTTTATATGCTCTAGCGGTAACTCTTTGCGACTTGCATACATGCGAAGTGTCATTGCAGTACAAGCTCCAAGCCCAGCGAGTAAATGATCATAAGGGTCTGGGCCTAAGTTTTTACCGCCGACATCGGTAGGCTCATCAGCAAGCCATGTATGGTTTTTAGTACTCACGTGCTGAGTGAATTGATGATCTTTTTCTTCAACTAATACACTGCCGTTAGTTAATTTTGCACTATAGGGTGTTTTATCGTATTCAACATAGCGATTAGCCCACGTAGCAATGACATCGGCTGCGTAGTTAGCGTCTTCTTTATTGCTGAGTAAATGATCGGCATTATCTAAACTAATAAAGCTTTTTGGATGCTTAGCAGCTGCGTAAATTTTTTCGGCTTCACTAATATTCACGGTGGCATCAATAGGAGAGTGCATAACCAACAAAGCACGCTTAAGCTTGCCTATATGGCTGTTATCGTATTTGGCGATGTCATCTATAAATTGCTTTTTAATCGTAAATTCCCGCCCAGCTAAACACACTTTTGCTTCACCCGATTGGTTTATTTCATCTAAATGAGCAGCAAAGTTATGAGTAACATGCTGGGCATCTGATGGCGCGCCTATAGTCGTAATGGCCGATACTTCAGGTATGTGCTCTGCTGCTGCAAGCACCGCAGCACCACCTAAGCTGTGGCCTATCAATAACTGAGGTGCTTTAAAGTGTGTTCTTAAGTGATTGGCAGCAGCCACTAAGTCTTGAATGTTTGATGAAAAGTTACTGTTAGAAAAGTCACCGTCGCTATTACCAAGCCCTGTAAAATCAAAGCGTAATACGGCAATGCCTTGCTGAGTGAGCGCGCGGCTTATTCGTGTTGCAACCGCTACATCTTTAGAGCAGGTAAAACAGTGGGCAAATAAGGCATAAAATTTCACCTCACCAGAGAGCTGTTCAAGTTGTCCAGCAAGTTCTAATTCACCGCTTTTAAAAGAGACTTTTTGTCGCATGAGAATACCTTAACTAATTGATAAAGTGTGTGATGCTGATAAGGAATAGATTGGTACGATGGGGTGAAAATTCAATACAAGCGTTATTTTGATCTTGATCAAGGCAGAGAAGGCTTGCTTATTGAGTGCGGACATATGTCCTTATAATTTCAAGGGGGTTTGTCTATCCTCGCACAGCATAAAAATGCAGCCTTTATTACTTGAATTAAGTAGTTAAGCTATATTTGAATGTAATACTAATTTCGTGTAGACCTGTGGCTTAAGCGAATTAGTAAATGGCTTCTAACAACCTACTTACTGGAATGTACCATGCAATTACCTACAGTTGATTATAAAGCGGACGATGCGGCTGCGCAATTTGTTGAATCGTTGAGAAATACTGGTTTTGGCGTATTAAAAAACCATCCTATTCCGCAATCTTTAGTTGAGTCTATTTATAAAAATTGGCAAGACTTTTTTAACTCAGAGCAAAAGCATGAGTTTTTATTTTCAAAAGAAACGCAAGATGGTTATTTTCCACCGTCGGTATCAGAAGTAGCTAAAGGCCATACAGTAAAAGACATTAAAGAGTACTTTCATGTTTACCCTAAAGGCCGTGTTCCTGCACAATTAGAAGCTGATGTGCGTGAGTACTACCGTTTAGCTAATGAATTTGCGGCAACATTATTAAGCTGGGTTCAGGCTGAAGCGCCTGAAGAAGTGCGTGCTAAGTTCTCTATTGATTTAAAAGATATGATCTGTCTCTTATACACATCTCCGAGCCCACGAGACGGACTCCTATCTCG
>OJBZ01001090.1_pt1 | contig 10490 bp, 2 predicted proteins | sample 1591671 | NCBI WGS metagenome assembly OJBZ01 (sample SAMN05416850, study PRJEB24817) | seawater metagenome | isolation source: Sea water | place: Canada:Atlantic | collected 2013-07
AGAGAGACCGAGAGAGAGAGAGACCGAGAGATAGAGATAAAGAGAGATAGAGACCGAGAGAGAGAGAACGATAGGGTACGGTGATCGGTGTCGGACCCAGTGTGTCGAGACCGGCGCGAGACCTCGCGAGAGCTGCCGCTCAACAGTGGGGAGGGGGTCGACCGTCGAACCGTCGAGGGGGACGACGTCTCAGACCCCGGTTCCGTCCTCTTTCGCGCGCGGGACACACACGCGGGACAAGGCCGGAAACAGGCAGAGTGGAGTCGGAGGGGGGAGAGCGCGGAACGCCGCTGTGTGGACACATTGAGCGCTGTGCAGAGTCCACACATAGACTCGTGTGTGTATCGCGCGCCTTGCGGGGGGGGCGCGGAAAAGAGGAACCTCTTAGCGCCATCGCCATGGCGCTGCAAGCAGCGCCGGGCAACGACGACTTACCGCCTCCCGGTCCCCCTCGGCACACCTCCGCTGCTCAATGTTTGACGACTCGAACCCGTGAAGCTTCCCCGTGCGCGGGTTACCCCGCACACGGGTCAGCCTGCCAGCCACGTATCCACGCAAGCGTGGTCCGCGCGCATGGCATACAGGCGTTCGCCAGACAGCGCAGAGGCTAGGCGACCGGGGAAGGACTAGCTCAAGGGCAACACAGCGTCACCAGCCGTTGGCGCGCAGAACGAGTCTGCGGCCCCCGGTTGGGACGAGTGCGCGACGCGGACGAACCGCTCAATGTGGCCGGCAGCTCGCGCTGCCGGCGGGGTTGGTTGGGGAGAACCGGCACGGGGAAGGCCGGCCTCCCCGGAGGGGTCGCCCCCTGGAGGGGCCCCAAAGGGCCCCCCGGGGGGGCGGGGGCCCCCGCCCCGAGGGGCGGGGGCAGGTTCGTCGCTTAGCGCGATGGAGTCAACCCGTGTTGCCAAGTCGGCGAGCGTGTTGCGTATCGAGAGAGAGGCCATAGCAGATGCGAGAGCGGCGCCGTCCGGGGAGAGTGGTGGAGGGTCAACATCGAGGGTAAGTACGCACCGCGCTCCCCGATCGTCTCCGATCTCCCTTGCCTGCTCGCTCGGCACGTACTCGGACCATCTCGCTCGAACTCGGGGGGCACGGCGAGGGTTAGCGACGGGTGCGGCTTCAGGGTCGGTGGCGGGTGAGTGGTGGCTGACGGGGCTAGCTGGGGTTGTAGCCGTTGGTGTAGCAGGTCCACAGTCGGCGTCGCTATCATCTTCCCTCTCCGAGTCCTGGCCGCCGCCTGTTGCTCCGTGTCCACTGGAACTGCTGTCGCTTCCCTCCGCGTTGCTTTCCTCGTCGGGAGTGTCCGTCGGGATGGTGTCGTCCGCCCACTCGGCAGCGTTTGAGCCTCTGTCACCCTGCCTGCCGCGAGCAGCTAGCTCGTCGACGTAGTCGTTCCATTTGTTGCCGCTGTGACCCTCCACATGCCTCCACGTCACGGTGTGTTTGGCGCGAAGGCGTTGCCAGAGGGAACGAAGGCGCTCCGCCAGCTGTCTGTTCGTTTTGGGGGTCACCCGCCCCATCATGCATGCCGCCGCGTACTCGCTATCGGTGCGCACTACTCCGCGTGAGCCCGCTCGTTGTGGTGACGATGATAGGAGAGCCCGGAGGAGCTCGGCTAGGGCGGTTAGTTCCGCCGTGTTGTTAGTATGCTTACGCGCGCCGAGGTAGGCTGGGTGCGCAGCCGAAGTGACAACTGGCCCGTAGCCCTCGCTCGCCCGCGACGCGCCCTCATCGCCGATGGCGTCGCCCCCGGTGAGTACTGCATAGGCCCACCCTGCTTTCCCTAGGTCTTCTGACCCATCTGTGTATGCCACCCAGTCGGGCGGGCGTCGTTGCGCCTGCTCTGCCAGTTGCTGCTGTGGGCGAAGAACGACCCCTGGTGCCTCTACCATTAGCCTCAGCTTGACCCGGTATGTCGCCCCTTCACCCTGAGGCGCTACACAGAGGAGTGCGACTGTGCTCACCGCGCAGCCGTTTGCCGCCACCCCTCGGACAGATTTGAGCGTCTCGGGGAGCGCGCACTCGCCTTCGCTGGAAAAGAAACCTGAGGCGAGCCACTCCGTCTCCCACTCCGCAACGGGCCCCTCCCCTGGCGACGGCTGCCAGCCCGGGATTCGGAGGCGAATCTCCTTCTCCTCGTCGAGGGCTCGGCGGCGGGTGTGGGCGTAAGTCCGGATTAGAGCTCGGCGCGCCTCGTTGTAAATCGTGTCAACTCGCACGTCCGGCGTGTCGTTCGGCGCGAGGAGGGCGTTCCGGTGGCGCCTTCGTACGATGCCTGCAAGTGTCTCAAGCATAATAACGCGAGTCGGCGTCGCCCCAATGCGCCCCTCAGCCATCTGTCCTCTGCCCGTGGTCAGACGGAAACCGGTGATGCAGAGGCGGCGGTATTCGTGGACTAGCTGCTCCCTCCCCATGCCCCGGACTTCCTCTAGCACGGCTTCGTCCAGGGTCGTGCTTTCCAGGACTGCGCGGAGTACCGCCTCGAGGGTCAGTGTGGTGTATGGACATTCGAGGGCGAGGTGGCGTGTCGTTTCAATCGCTCTCACGCCGTTCAGCAGACCGCATAGGTCGCACAGCCCCTGTCGACGTAGCTTCTTACATTTTCGCGGTCCAATCGGTAGCGCATCAGTCAACACTGAGTACGCCGTGTCCGACGTCGGTCGTGATAGGGACCTGTCGTGGATGGAGCGGAAGATAGACCGCGCCATCTTTCGTTCATCAGAAGCTGCGCTCTCGCCATTCCCATCTCCCTCCTCGTTGCCGTCGCCATCGTCGCTGTCGTTCTCGCTGTCACTTGGCTCATCCCTGTCCCCGTCCCCACCGACGTTGCTGCCGTCGGAGGGGTCAATTGCGGCGGTGAAGGCGTCTAGGAGTGGGCCAGCGACTGCCTCCTGCGCTAGCCACTCATCCTCCTCCTCGGATGCGTCTCGCCATCGCACCTTGTACTCCGGTTCCCCTCGCTCGACGTTTGTGCGCTGCGCCAAGATGCACTCGATCTCCCACTCTCGGTTCGCGTCCTCTCGGATCGCGCGCCCTTCTCGTTCAGTATGAGCTAATAGGTCATAAAAACGCGTCGTGGCTGTCGCATCGTCCGGCGGGCGGGATGGGTCAAGGGTACGAATCGGTCGGTAGACCCGTGAGAGATGTAGCGATGCGAGGTGTTTAACGGCTAGTTTTACCAGCGGCACCGCGGCGCGCACTCGCGTGGTAGGCGCGTACTGCACTGCCCACCTGGACGGGCTAGCCGCAATCTCCCATCCTTCGCTGGTCGTGGCGGCCCGCTGCATGAGGGCCGCCCTTATCACCGGCCCGCCGCACACCAACCTGTTAAGTTTCCGTGGCGCCCCTTTTTCTGCCCGGGCTCGGCGCGACTCCGGCCCCCACTCCTCGCGTGAGACGCTCGCAGAGGATTGTCCACCGTCCTCCCATACCTCCACTTCGCACCATCCGCCCGCGCCTCTTTCCCTCACCGTTGCGAGGCTCGGCGCTCCGGTCTCATCTTGCGTTGTTGCCCTGAGCTCTCCGGTTTCCATCCATTCGAAGACCGGTGCCTCACCTTGTGTGGGTGCGACCCACCGCCTGCCCTGCCCATTATCATTCATGCATGTCCATGCATTCCCAGGCAGGTCACTTGTCCGTACGCATTCCTGCCAATCGATTGGGCGAGGGCGATTGAGAACGGCGTCTCGGAGGGTGATTAGCCACGCCTCTGGAAGGCTTTCAATTAGTCGGCTGTATTCGTCTTGGCCACAGGGCGGGTTTGGGTGGCAGCTTCTCCTAAACTCGCGCCAGGCCATCGGCAGACCGTCCCCGCCGAGGAGGTGTACTACGTGTGTTACCCCGACCTCTGCGAATCGCACCGATCGCTCGTAGACCTCCCGTGCGTCTTCCTCTCTTTCATTGGTCCACCGGCAGAGTTTGGGTTTCGGTTTCTTGTCTCTAGCCAGTCGCTCCCAGTCCGGGCCGTCGAGTACCGCTGCGCCCCACCAGCCCGACAGGTGTGGGTTGTAGAATAGCGGCTCCATTAACACGCGTCCGATCGACCAAAGCCCCCCCACTCGCACTGTCCTCGGTACGCCCGCCCTCGCCTGTCGGTACGTGACTTCAGGCGTGTGGTCTTTCTGTGCGGCGTCCTCACCATCGTACGGTACTAGTCCTCTCAGAGTGCCATGCGTTTTGAGTGCGATGCGCCAGTAGGCGGGCATCGTCTCGGGGAGATTGAGAAAATCGCACGAGGAGTGGAAGAGCCGCCGCCCCATGCGGAGGTGTCCGTATGCTCGATTAACGTAGGATGCCACTATATTCACGCCTTTGTGCGACGATGGAGTGACCAGGCGGCTCACCTGGCGCTGGTATAAGCTTCGTGTGAATATCTCGATGTCCTGGCAGTGTTGTCCGCCCTCGGGGCGCTCCTGTATGAGCGTCTCGCGCTTTACCGCGTGCCGGCGTGCCTGGTGCAGGCCCTCCGCGTTTGCCGGCGCCTCAAAGAAATTCCACGCGTATCGCTGCCATTTTTCGAGCATTTGGGGTAGGTTGGGCGGCGTCTGCGACTGCACCAGGTACCACGCGCAGGATTGCACGTGATTCTTGATGACTATATTTCGGCCCCGTCTTGAGCGAGGCATGCCTCTTCCCACCCATCGCTCATACCGCTTCTCCATCTTTGCCGTCACAGTCTCCTCCCATTTGCGGGCTATCCTCCCTGGGGCGCCGAGGAAGATGCCGAGATACCGGATGAGCGGGCTCGTTGTGTTGATGTCGCGCCCCTCCTCCCACCCCTGCGGCAGGTCGGTCGAGTCACGAAGCGACCCGACCCTCATGCCAAAAGTCTTAGGCCATGAGTTCAGCGCGCCCGACCCGTCCTCGTAGATATTTAGCAGTCGTTTGAATTCATTGAGCTGGCCGGTGTTTTGTAGGAATATGATCAAATCGTCGGCGAACCCCAACACTTTTAGGGTGTGGCGTAGTTGGTCGTCGCCCCCCGTCCCGGGAATTTCCACTCCCTGGAGAGTGTCGGTTGTGCTGATGAGGGAGAGAAAGCTCTGTATCACCAAGAGGTACAGAATGGGGGATAGCGGGCCTCCTTGTGACACTCCGTTTGTCGGTCTGAACGCCCCGCCAATGTGCGAGTTGACCTTGACTTTGTACTCGCTGTTCTCGTACAGGATTTCTACCATTCGCCTGAAGTCCTCGTGAATACCCATCGATTGCATCACTTGGTGCATAAAGTCCCATTGCACTCGCGGGTACGCATTGTCCTGATCGCAAAAGAGTAGAAACCCCCCCTCCTTGAGCTCATCCGCCCATGCGATGTAATCTTGCACGAGCTGTGTGTTCTCGACGATGAGTTTTCCGGCTTGGAAAGCCTTCTGGTCCGGGGAGACTAGTTTCGCTAGGAGCGGCCGGATGCTGATCACCATCGCCTTCTCCATAATTCTCACAATTGCGTTTGAGACGCCGATTGGTCGGTAGTTTTTGAGGCTCGAGCGGCTTCCCTTTTCTTTGTAGAGTAAGGATATGATGGTGGTGCGCATTCCTTCCGGCGTAATGCCGTCCGCATGGATCTGAGCAAAAGCCTCGCTCATCAGTGTTGCCAGTGGGCTTGGCATCTCAATGAAACCCGTTTCCCCTGTGGCGGGGTCCGTGCGCGGCACTCTGATTCGCGCTCCAACCACTTTGTAGAAGTCGCTCGAGACGCCGTCTTCCCCCGGCGTCTTGCCCGACGCCATCTCTTCGATCGCATACTGCACGGTCCAATCCTCAAAGATCGCTTCGAGACTCAGCTGACTACGGAGCTCTTGCGGCAAGGTGCGCTTGTCGGTGCGCAGTGCGCCCAAAAGGGCCCTTCGGCATTCCTCGACACGCGCCCTGTCGGGATTTGGGCCACGGTTGAACACCTTTCCCTCTCCGCCAAAGTAGTCTTTTGCTGCGTTGAGGAGGTCCTCTTGCTTCCTGTGGTGATGTGCGGTGGGGTGCGTCTCGTTCTGAAGCTTTTCAATGTGGCTGTACACCTTAGCTTCCCTCACATCGTCGAAGAAGGCTCGGCAGCAGGTGCCCTCGTTCATAAAGTCTTCGTAGTTTCTATCCCTCGCCCATCGCTCCTGTTCGCTCCGGACGAGGCGCAGCAGCTCTTCTTGTGCTTCTAGACGGTGAGCGGTTGCTTCCTGATGCCGTCGTCTCCTTTGCTCTTCATCCTCTATTGAGTCGGCGTCCGCCGGGCAGGTGTGCGTGCCGAGGAATTTGTCGGCGGCCTTAATGGCCCGGATGAGACGCTGCTTGTGTTTGCGGTGTTTCTCCGTCTTTTCCGTCACTGTTTTCTTTATATGGTCTATTGATTGGTGGAGGAAGGTGAAGAGGCGCTCAAGAGGGGGGGGCGCGTTGTCTCCCCCCTTGGCGGCAGCATTTGCCCTAGCGCGCAGGGCGTTTACCACCGTTTCGTCATGAAGTACGTGCAACGGTAGCGCCCACCTCCGTTCGGCTTGGATCGTGTCCGTGAACCGTACTGTGAATTCTATGGTGGCGTGGTCGCTCCATTTGGAATTCGAGCCCTCCCCTTTAAGTGCTGCGCGATCCGTCTGGTCAGGCCAGATGTGCGCCGCGCGTGTGATCGCGGGTCGTGCATGACCTTTGCGGTGCATGTGTGCGGACGAGAAGGAGCGGTCTAGCCGTTTCTGGCTCTCGTGTCCTCCACTCAGGTGATGAGTCCTCGTGTATTCACGTCGGAGTGGGTTGAGCTCCCGGAAGTTGTCGAGGACTTTGAATGACTGCGCAAGCTGTTGCATGGCAGCGATGCCGAGCGGTCGTGATTGGGTCGTTCGACTCGCCGTGCTTCGGTAGTCGAGGTGCCAATCGGGGGCGTTGTTAGTGTCCATTAGGAAGTGGTAGTCCATTCCCGGCTTCTTGTCCGGGCGAAATGGTTCAAGTGCTTGCGCCAGTCTTTTGTAGAAGGCCTCTTGTTCAGCGTCGCTGTTGTTGTCCGCATGTGCTGCGACGATTAGTGTCGGCCGGCCGTGGAGTGTGCAGGAGATTGCTAGGAACCTTCCTTGTGGGTCGCGAACTATTTGTTCGCTCTTCTCTACCACTTCACCGAGGCAGTTGGCAAAAAATATTCCAATCCCCCTTCCTTTGTACCCGTGTAGGTTGTCGGCTGTTTCGGGGGGGCCCGACGCCCAGACCACCCCTCCCGACCCCTTCCAGTCTTTTGCCCACTCTTTCTCCTTCTCCGGTCCAGGGCACCATGTCTCTGCCGCCGCAAAGATGTGGTATCTCCTCCGGTACTGTGACAGTAGGTAACGTCTGAATACATTGTCACCCATGCCCTGCACGTTTAGGAAGCCACACGTTGTGTCGTTTACGTACTGCTGTCTTTTCTTACCCTTCCGCCCCCTATTGCCGATTATGGCTTTTATGTATGCGTTCCATGCTTTATGAGTAACGTACCAGTCCTTTTCGACGCTTGCCAATGCGGAGAGGCGGCGGCGAGCGACGTCGTGTAGCGTGTGGGTCGGTTGGCCTATCGTGGTGGCGGCTGCTGCGGTCGCCATGGCGATGGCGATCGCGGCGCGCGTGCCAGGGCTGTGTCTGGCGGGCTCGGTGTTGCTCGAGTGAGGTGCGTGACTGTGGTGGCGCTGGTGGGGGGCGTAGGTTGAGTAGTTGGATGCGCGAGCGTTCTTGGTTGTGCAAGCGCTCTTCTTCCCTGCGCCTACTTGCGCCTGGTCCACTGTACAGAGGCGGTTTCGAGCAATCCCGGCGGCCGAGCCAGCATCAGCGCCTTCTGGGTAGCGTGCGTGGTGGTTAGGCATCGGGTCGGGCGTGCCTGCTGTCCGCCGAGCCTTGGGGGCGCTGACGGCGACGTGGTCGGTGCAATTACCGAGGTGTGAATAGGAGAACCAATCGGCCTGTGCCCCTGCTGTGAATAAATCTCGCGTGATTTCGGCCGATGCGATGGCTTTGGCGTCCTCCAGGGTAGGCGGGTGGTGGTGAGACCGTGGGAAGGGTATGTCAGAACGCTGGCGGGCCATCCTATCGCCGTTGGTGGCGTCAGTGCCTCTTGGCGCGATGTCTGTCTGCGCCTGGTCGTCTGCAGTCGGTGGACCTCGCGCAATTTCGGCCGTTGTGGTAGCGCTGGCCGTCACGATTGTGTTTGAGTCTGGGTACTGATGGCATGGGTCCTGTTGGGGTGTCCGGGCTGGTCTGCGGGTCGTAGTGGAGCTAATTCTGGGCCAATGCGTTGTATTTGCAGCGGGGGAGGGGGACAGTAGAATGTATTCACACCTCGGTTCACGGCGGTGAATTCCGCCGTTTCCGGGTCGCCCGTGTTCGGGGTTTGGTTCGCGTGCTATCAAGGCCCCAAACGTCCCAAGAATGAGCATACACACGGCGACCAAGGCATACAACCCGCCACTCCTCGCCCGCTCGCCCCCGGCGCTGATCGCCGTTGCCGAGGTTGCTCTACCCTCGACTCGACGGACTACTGTCGCGGGGCAGTCGGCCCCGCCTACTCCTAGGGTGCGGTGGAGGTGGACGCGCGGGCGTTGGCGTACGCCGTCGCCCTCTTTTCGGCGCGCTGTTGTATGGCCTCCTTGGCCTGCGCGCGCGACGCCATCTTGGCCTTGATGAATTTCATGAACTGCGGGCACTTGTAGTCGGGCGGGTGGACGACTGCATGCATCGGGCAGAAGTTCACATAGAGGAGGCCATAGTCCTGGCGCACTGCCTCGATCTGCTTGGTACCCTGCAGCGCCCAGGTCTCCTTGATGGCCGACGATCCCGAGTGCTGCGCGCCCTGCTCCTTCTCCTGCGTGACGAGACGGGTCACTTGGTACTCTTGTGTTGGACCCTCGCCTATGTGGAGGGGCTATGCGCGTGCGGGTGGGGGGCACCTTCTTAATCACAAACTTCTCGTGCGCGAGCATCGTCTTAGTCAGGAAGTTTGGCGAGAAAGGGGCGCCGTTCTTGTCCTTCCAGTCCACGACGATGTACAGAGTGTCCTTTGCCTTTGAGTTGGTGCCCTTCCCCGACCAGGGGCCACCGAAGGTCGAGATGGGCTTGGCCGCGCCGCAGACAATACTCGCGCCAGTGTATTTGGCCGCCTCAGTACGTGAGATGAAGCCGGCTCCCACGAGCTGCGCGGCGCGCCGCTCCAGGAAGGTCTTCCCCTGAAAGGCGACGGTGAGAAAGTTTTGCACCGCCTGGCTGAACATCTTGAGGTGCTCAGGGTTTTCGGCATCCATCCCTTCTGGCATCGTTTTGAAGTATATCGTAGTCTTGCCCTCGATGCGGGCCGCATACGCGGGTTCCTCGAGCGCCTCCGCCATCGTCATCGCCTTGATTCCGCGGTATGATTTGCCGCCGCCGGCTGCACGGAGTATCGCGCCTGCGCTTTGTGGGTCGGCGGAGACCATGGCCGCGACCTTGTAAGATCCGTCCCCCGTCTCTACATAGGTGACGAGACAGCCCTTCTTGGCGTGTGTGTGGATGAAGTCCGCAACCATGTCCTGGCTCATCGCCCCGGCCTTTCCCGAGGCATCCGCCATCAGCACTAGCGTCTGTTGCATTGTGAGCGAGCCCTCCTCGTGTGCGCCGCCAATGAGCTCGCCCAGCTGGATATTAGACAGGTCGAGCATGTCATCCCCCATGGACAGTGGGTCCAGCTCCTCCCCCGACCCTGCACCCTCATTGGAAAAGTTCAGTGCAAAGTCCGGCCCGCAGTTGATTCCGGGGCGGAAGCCGGGTTCGTCTGCGCCCCTTGGTCGTACGCGGCGATTCGCTTCGTCAGGCTCACCGCGGCGCGGCGAGGGCCCCGTGGAGGTGAGGCCGAGGGTGGCGACTCCATCCTCCATTGCCATGTCGGTCTGCGGAGGGAATGTCGACGGTAAGCCGTGTGCATGTGTCAGGGCGAGTGCGAGTATCATTTTTCGTCTCCACCCGAAGGTGGAGCTACCGGCCACGATAGGACCGGTGGGTAATGGTTGGGAGGGAGCGCTCGTGCGCACCACTTGCGGCTCTCCGGTCGCCATGGTTTGGCGCGAAGCGTAAGTTTCAAAACTTCTCTCCCTTCCCCTTCCCTCTCAAGACCGCAAGGGCGAGGACACGCGTAGGCCGCACCACTAGCGAAGCCCACAGAGTGGGAGACTCCTATCACCGCCTCTGCCACGCCTGTCAGTGTGCCCGTGATAGTGAGAGACTGCCAGTGAGAAGCCGGAGGAAGGTCGCTAGTCGAGAGAGATCGCCAGTGGAATAGGGAGTCCACCGTGCTGCGAACCTGTCGCTGTCCCTTTTGTCAGGAGCAGGAGAACTAGGAGAGCGCAACCAGTAGGAGGCCCGCGCCTGCCCCCGTGCCGCCGGGTGCAACCTGTCCTATACGAGAGAGGAATCCCTGGGACCCTGTCGTGTGGGTGAACCCTGCCCAGCCCCCCTCCGTGTCGCGATGCGCTCCCCGCTCCCGTTCCCCTGTGTCCCTGATCGTCCTTACAAGATCCTGCTCG
>OJBZ01001091.1_pt1 | contig 10488 bp, 9 predicted proteins | sample 1591671 | NCBI WGS metagenome assembly OJBZ01 (sample SAMN05416850, study PRJEB24817) | seawater metagenome | isolation source: Sea water | place: Canada:Atlantic | collected 2013-07
GTAAGGAGTCGTCGGCAGCGTCAGATGTGTATAAGAGACAGATACGAGCCCTAACCCGACCGATGCGTTTTTGCAAAATAACCATAAATGGAAGCAAGATGACAGCAACCAGAGTGAGTTCCCAACTCAGAATCAGCATTGCAATCAATGATGCGCCAACGGTCACCGTGCTGCCCAGCATGTTGGCAATCACTTCCTTGAGTACCGTCGCGACACCACCCACATCGTTCTGCAGGCGAGACTGGATAGCTCCGGTCTTTGTCGCCGTGAAAAACCCCAGGTGCATGGATTGCAAGTGTTCAAACATCGTTACCCTCAAACTGCCCATGACTCGGTTACCAATTTGGGCTGTTAGGTAGTGTTGCCAAACACTCAACGCACCGATCGCAAACCAAATCCCGACCATGATGGCGACCAATGTTCCCAGCAGATCAAGATTCGGCCCACCGGCTTCTGGAAAAAGCCCCAGGTTGAAGGCATCTTGAATCAGAAGTGGTGGAACGACCGACAACCCAGCTCCAACGATTACCAGGAAAATGGTGACAGTGAGTGGCTTCTGATGCGGTGCGAAAAGCCGCAGAATCCGAGAGAGAAGTCCAGGAATTAGGGGAGCATTCGCGATTGCTTCTCGCTTGCTCTCCTCGGTTGATGCGTAGCGACCCAGAGGTCCATGCGCTCGGGTTTGACTCATAGTGAACTCTCCTCGTTGTCAAAGACTCGTCTGCGAGCTGCTGCGGCTGTGTCCCTGAGGGTCAATAGTGTCCAGCGAACGTCGAATAAGTCGAGTGATTGGCAACAATGGGACAGTCGGACCTTTGCACTCGCTCATTGTTGCGTGTTGGTTTTCATTATGCAAAATGACTTTGCTACTTCAGGGGCTTGCTTGAGGTGGCGAACCAGCAAACGAATACGCGATTTATTCCGTTCGGAGCTTTGTGAGAGACATCCTCGCTCGGTGCTAGTCTCGGGACGACTGCACTGTCTCCAGATTCCACATGTTTAAGCTAGAACAGAGATCCCATTGAAATCAGCCGCTCGTTTGTCGGCATCTCTCCTCGGCTTACTCCTTTTTTCCGGTTGTGCGGTGCAGGAAGGGTCAGATTCCTTCGTCCTGACCCAAGATGCCCCGATTTTGTCCTCACAGACGGCAGAACTCGATTCGGGGGTCGCCGCTTTTAAGCCAAGCGATGTTGGAGCAATTGTCTTTTTTAACGGTGCTCTTCGTAATGAGGACGGAGTGATGGTTGGAGAAATCATGGGCGTGTTAACTTCCATGGAAATCGCGCAAGACGCGCTACCCGAGTACGACCGGATGCGTGAGCTTATTTTCAATCTAGAGGGCGGACAGATTTTTGCATTGGGTGCATCCTCGTATAGGGGAATCGATGAGATACCGGATTTTCCCGGCGTGAACACTCCAGTTGAGGCGGCAGTGGTCGGTGGAACAGGGAAGTATATCGGGGCTCTGGGAACCGTGACCACGACCCTGCTTGACGATAAGACTTACACACACGAATTCATTCTTCTCGGCTGAGTTGTCCCTCATCGCTGTTGCATTTTGGTCCATACATGAAAGGTTCGCCATGACGCATTCGACGTTAGCCCTTCGATTAGTTGGAGCGTGCGTCTTGGGTGCCATTTTCCTCGCAAGTTGTGTGGGCCCTCAGAGTGATTCCTATTCCGACCCGTCCGAAGCTGCCGGGAGCATCGCAGACGCAGACGCAGACGGACATGGCGATAGGCCTTCTGATGTGGAGCTGACCGACGACACCCCGCTGTGCATTGCGGATGATGGCGTCTGCGCCACATGGCTCCCTGATGCCCGACAAGAGTGCGTGGTTAACTTCCCCTTGAAGATTGAGTCCGCATCGGACCAGCAGGCCGTGTGGGAAAACGAAGACTGCGTCTTCGACTTGGCCTTTGAGCCATTCCAAGGAATCACCCCCACGAGATTCATTGGCCCACTCGACTCATCGGTCGTAGCGCAGTTCGAGCGCCTCCAGAAAGCCGGCTACGACAAGACCATCGATGAAGCGGCGGTGTGGATAGTGGCGGCCGATGTGCCCGAGTTCATCATTATCGCCAGTAAAGAAGCAAGACTTGCTGCTGAGGAATATCTTGGTGCCTACGGGCCGCTGACGTCGTACATCATCGGAAACGATCTATCCGCCGCGGAAACTGTCATCGAAGAATTTTGCAACAGGGCTTGGGAAGGCAGCATGATCAAATACTGCATCGAGGAGGATCAGGGTCCGGGTATGCGAGAAATGGCGACGATTTTCCCTGGTGGCAATGCTTTTCAACAGTCTTCCTGGAGGAGCACAAGACCCAGCCAGCACTTTGTGGATAACCCCTGTGCCAACGAACAGAATGAGTTCTGTGCCATCGCCTTCCCGGAGGAGCTTGTCCAGGGCCAAACGGTCGTTGCGCACGAATATTTTCACGTGTACCAGTCGGCGCATCAGCTTTACAAGTCGGATAACCCCGAAGATATTCCCCCTCACCCGATGCCTCGATGGTTTGAGGAAGGCACAGCATCCTATTTCCAGATGATCATCGATGAAGAGGAGGGCTGGTCTCGGGATATCGGCATGAGTGGTCGCGAAGCTCCCCGAATACGGATGCTCGAAGAGAATTTGGACTGGATTTCTCGTGACAAGAAAACCTGGCCCTCCCTTCGACTCATGGACATAGAGACCGAGGTCAGCACGCGGCGAGTGGTTCAGTACTGCGGCGAACTGTGTGTCGGTTTCCTCCAATTTGGAATGGGATACGTCGCGACGGCCTTACTGGCCGACCTTACCTCGGATGAGCGTTTGCTCTTTGATTTCTACGACCTCAACAAAACTGATGGTTTTTACCCTGCCTTCGAGGAAACTTTCGGAATGACTATGGATGAGTTCTATGCAGAGCTTGACCTCTTTCTTGCCCAACCGCTTGACCAGCAGATGGAGGCCCTGGCGCGTGAGTAACAATCGGTAAGGAGCACGGTGTGAAGCACGGCGCTATGTCCACCCTCTACTCTCTCCAACACATTGGCTACTCGATTCCCCCGGCTGCTGACGCTGGATGGATCGGCGAGGCCGGACCTGGACCCAGCTATCTTGATCCTGGTTCCGGTGGACCAGAAAACGACTTCACCAATCGGAACACGACCTTTATGACGTGGAATTTGATGCACCTGGCGTTGCTTCTGAAGTCTCAGGGTGGATTCCCCTCGGGGGGCAATAGTCGCGCCGGCTGGGACGGTGGAGACCGCTTTGGCTTTACTCGGAATCCCGAACACCGCTAGGCATCAGCCGTTTTCTCCCGCGGGGGTCGGGGGTGAGCGAATACTGTTTTCACTCCTTCGTGCACAGCATTACTAAAAAGTCTTCCTTGACGTCTGAGAAGGCCCTCGCCACACTCAGGCTGGACCCCAACACTTCTTGGGTGATTGATTCTCGGGTGAACTTGTGTGAAGTTTCGACCAATACTCGGTCACCAACCTCGAACGACAGCGTGGTATCCAGTGAGGGAATTGTCATCACTGTTGGCTGGTTTGCAACGAGGGACATTTCTACTCTTGACTCTTCGTCTACCCAGCTGGCGCGGTAGTCGAAATGCTCGTCGAACACCGTGGCTCCCCAACGCTTGCGGGCAACGTTCACAATGTTTCTGATGAATTTCTCGGTGACTCCGGAGCGGTCGTAGTAGGCAGCAATGAGTCGGTCGCGGGATTTAATGAGGTCAACGCCGAGAAGGAAAAAGTCTCCCGGCTCGATGGCTGCGCAGACCCGGGAGAGAAACTCTGCTCTCTCTAATCTGTCGAGGTTTCCGAGGGTGCCACCGAGAAACAACACGAGTCGAGCAGGCTCCCCCTGCGTGACGGGCATTCTGTCCGCAAAGTCGGCCTGGATGGGTCGCACCGTGACATGCGGCAGTGTCTTGGCCATGGAGGATTCAATGTGTTCGAGATAGGTCGTGCTGATATCCACGGGGATAAATTCGTGTCCTGAATCACGCATGCCAAGTTCGCGAAGCAGAATGCTGCTCTTTTCCGGGGATCCGGCCCCCAGCTCGATGACTGTCTTCGCCTGTGTCACATCCGCGATAGCCGCGGCGTGCTCAGTGAGAATTCCGCGCTCCGTCCGGGTGGGGTAGTACTCCGGGAGCCGAGTGATGTGCTCATACAGCTCAGATCCTCGTTGGTCGTAGAGCCATTTTGGTGGGATTTGCGGGGGTGTGCGTGATAGCCACGACCTGAGCTGGTCACCCTCTGAGAAACTCAGTGGCTCAGCGGGCAAGACGAATTCCGGAATAGAGCCATCTGCTTTCGGGGGAGAAGAAATTGCGATAGGTGAGGCGTGTGTGACCAACTGGCGTGATGCAGCTTCCGCCACGGAGCACCATTTGGCCCGACATGAATTTGCCGTTGTACTCCCCAAGCGAGCCGTCCGCAGGGATGAAACCGGGGTAAGGCAGGTAGGCAGATTGGGTCCACTGCCATAACGTGTCAAATGTCTGAACCAGAGCCCCAGTCTTCCTTGAAGCCTTGGGAGTGAGTCCGGTGATTCCAAAAGGGTGTTCTGAGGGCAACCCTTCGGGTGGCGGTGTGTGGGTGGCGACAGCATGTTCCCACTCCGCTTCAGTAGGCAGCCTGGCCCCTTTCCACCGGGCAAAGGCATCTGCTTCGAAGTAGCTGACATGACTAACGGGGTTACCCGGATCCACCGACAGATTCCCGTGGTGTGTGTAGTGGTGCCAGCCACCTTCATGATGTGTCCAGTACAGCGGCGCACGCCATTGCTGGTCGTTCACCGCTTTCCAGCCCGCCGAGAGCCAAAGCTCGTGGCGGTCATACCCGCCATCGTTCATGAACTCTAGCCAGTCACCGTTGGTCACAAGGTGGCTAGCAATTTCGAAATCATTCAAGAACACCTGATGAGAGGGCTTCTCGTTATCAAACCCAAATTCTTCCCGATGGGGGTCCTGGCCGATTTTGACCACCCCGCCACTCACGGGTACCCAGGACCCGAGCGAGCGAGGCGGGGTTTTCTCCGCAGGTGGCTCGGGGTAAATCGAGGGATTCAGGGGGTTCAGTGAGAGAGCGTGCTTTATGTCCATTAAGAGCAGTTCAAGGTGCTGCTGCTCGTGTTCAAGACCAATTTCAACTAGCTCGTGGGGCGCATCAGGTTCGGCGGCAATTAGTTCCAGGACTTTGGCATCGATCACCTCTCGATACCGAGTGATGGCTGCAGCATCGGGGCGAGTGATCAGGCCGCGGTGAGAGCGCGGGTGCATAGCCCCCACCGATTCGTAGTAGCTATTGAAGAGCACGTCGTAGCCAGCAAACTCGTCGCCAACACGCCGCTTTCCACCTCCGACCACGAAAGTGTCAAAAAACCAGGTGGAGTGAGCTCGGTGCCATTTTGTCGGGCTGGCATCGGGCATCGACTGGATCGTCTGGTCGGCCTCACCGAGCGCCGAAGCTGCTCTCTCGGTGCGAGCTCTTACCGCTCGAAAACGCTCAGCCAAGGGGGTGATGTCTGGGGTCACGATGTTTTGTCCTGAACCTCTGTAGCGGAATTAAACACCAGGCTACCCGGCATGTGGAGCGAGGCACCTGGGAGACTCCTTGGAGCCGCATCGCACCCGGTTGTCAATAGGAAATCACTTCCCCGCCTGGCAACAAAGCCCAAACCTCGGGGTACCTAAGAACGCGAGTGGCTAGGACCTTGGAAAAACCCGTCACTGTGAGCAGATGTGCGGAGGTCACTGCGACACGGTCAAGCCTCAAGAGAAGTGTGCTTCAGACACACTGCGCCCCCAGAGAGGCTCCTTGGCTCATCTCGAGATTCCTTTCTCCGCTAGGGCGAGTGCGATCGCGCGGCACAACTAAGGTGTATCTCAGACGGGGGAAAATCACCATGCCAGACACAGCAAAAATAGTATTGAGAGCAGAAAGAATTCGGCGCTTCAGCAAGAAGTCTGAATTTTCTCTCATGGTCCTCGGATTCCTGTATTTAGCGGTTTACTCCGTGCAAGTGCTGGTTCAGCCCCCGGGAGAGATTATGGGGGTATTGAACCTCACGAACACCGCAATCTACAGTATTTTTTTGCTCGATCTTCTCTTACGATTCACTGTTGAAATTCCTCAATTTCGCAAATTGTCTGGCTGGGTCACTTTTTTTAAGCACAATTGGTTGAGTATTCTCGCAGCGCTCGGTCCCCATTTCCGCGGTCTCCGGGTTCTTCAGGTCCTGATTGTGCTTCGTGGCGTTGCCCCCTACATGGTGAATCGCTCCCAACGGGTCGGCCTCATTATCGGCGTGACACTTCCACTGGTGCTTTACACGGCAGCGCTCTCTGCCCTTGAGGCAGAGCGCGGAGTCGAAGGAAGCAACATCAACACCTTTGGAGATGCGGTGTGGTGGAGTGTAGTGAGCGTCACTACCGTCGGTTACGGCGATTCTTATCCGGTCACGACAGACGGACGCGTAGTAGCCGGTTTGTTGATGTTTTTGGGAATCGCGCTGTTTTCTTCTCTCACTGCTCTTATTGCGGCGTGGGTTGTTGAGGGGCACAACGAATCCAAAGATTCCCCAAAGTAGTCACGATAAGCAGCATCAGGGCCCCGCAGGAAGCGCGGGCCATGCCACATCTTTAGTGGTTCGCGCCCGTCCTTGTGAGATCGCCGACTACGTATTCTAAAAGTGAGCGCCCAAAATCTGATCCCGTAGCGATGTCGTCTTGATGAATATCGATGTTGTGCAACGACTGAAGTCGCATCACATCTCCACCCATGTGTCGGTTAGGAAAAACACCAGCAAACCCAAACGGTAACTCCGTATCCATCGCCTCGAGAGCTATTTCGGTTCGTGGGTCTTCGAGGGAGAAGTCAATGTACACCGCGTCTCGGTGGTCCTGGAAAACTAGCCGGTCTCGTGTCGTGGCTAGTACCTCGGCCAGGTCCTCGCCTGATTCGAGCACCGACACCGTAGCGAGATTGTGGTCGGCTATTTCATGCACCACGATGCGTGATGAACGTGCTACGTGGGCGGTGGAGGGTAGAGCTTGGATAATTCCGTGGATGCCAGTGGCGTCAACTATTGCGGAGATAACCTCGCGATGGCGAGCCGGCGCGTATAGAGGCCGGTCGGGGCCGTCATTAGTTTTTAGATAAAAGAGCGCTACCGATTCACGGTGAGCAGTTCGGCTGGCTGCCGCACTGTTGCTAACGCTCTTGGGAATCCATCCGAGCAGAAAACCAGACTCAACCGCGCCCAAGTCAATATTGGCTTTTTGGCTATAGGGATGTGCCGCGGTGGCTTCACTGAAAATCCCGAGAAAATCAGCTGATTGGGCCCAATCAGCTCCGTATTTTTTCATCCGAGTGAAGAGGTGCTGGCCCCGGGCCCTCTCGGTCACGACAGCAACACCTGCGTGAAGTACCGGCGTTCTCTGCTCTCCCATCATCAACGCCATATGGCCCAGGGGGGTCCCATCTGTGAGGCGCGCAATGATGCTCTTCGTCTCTCCTGCCACTATTCGGCGGGCAATTTCGTCTTCTTCGTATACCCACGGCGAATCGTAGGAGTCGCCGTAGACCTCTTTTACGAGGTGAACCAACAGGTGGGAGTCTTCTGGATCTAGAAACAGAATTTCTACCCCCTGTTGGCCTTCCACCTGTGCCTGGATGTCATGTACGTTTCGGGAGGCCACGTCCCGATGATACGCGTCTCTCACAGGGCCACACGCCGCAAAAAATCATCGCACCCACAATTCGGGCCAGCTAGTGGCAGACCCTGAGCATCCCCAGCGCTGTGGGCAATCAAATGTCAAAAATTGTTAAGTGGACAAAGCGTTACCAATCTGGAGGTTGGGGGTTGAATGTCTCTGGGCGTGCAATTCACAGTGAGCGGCGACTTACCTGAAACGCCCTCTTCAAGCCAGCTTATTTTCTCTCATAAGCCGCAGCTGCGTTCCTATTGCGCGGCGATTAGACTAACCAAATGCCAGGTCCCCTTGCAAGCGTGTCCGCGACGGATTACCACACGGCTGGCGAGCCTTTCCGCATCGTGAGCAAAAATTTGCCCTCTTTACTGGGGCGCACCGTTCTTGATAAGCGAGCCCATGCGTTGGCCAACGAAAAACTCGAGGCAATACGGAAACTTTTGGTAAATGAACCGCGTGGACACGCGGATATGTACGGTGGCTTCATTGTCGAGCCAAACGATGAGGGTGCCCATTTTGGGGTGCTGTTCTGGCATGGTGACGGATATTCCACGGCATGCGGGCATGGGACCATTGCCCTCGGCGCATGGGCTATTGATGCAGGGATTGTCCCAGCAAATCCTGACGGGGACACCACGGTCACGATCGACGTTCCCTCGGGCAGGGTGCACGCCCTGGTGAAGCAGAAAGAGGGGATAATCCGGGAGATTTCCTTTAAAAACGTGTTTTCGCATGTGGTTGCGACAGAAGTGCCGATCACTTTAGATTCCGGGAGGGAGATAACGGTTGACATTGCTTATGGTGGAGCCAATTACGCCAGTGTCGCGGCCGCGACCATAGGAACTTCGCTTGATCCGAAAAACCTGGACGAGCTGATCCGCGCGGGCAGGGAAATCAAGCAGAAACTCCAACTAGCGCCGGAGTCTCACTCGCATGCTGACGAGAGACTCAATGGAATTTACGGCACCATCATCTACGAAGAGGTTGCGGCTTCTGCCACGGAAATTCACCAGAAGAATGTCACCATTTATGCCGATGGGAGAGTAGACCGATCACCTTGTGGCTCGGGCACCGCGGCGCGAATCGCGCAGCTGGAAAGTATGGGGTCCCTCAAAATGGGAATGGCACTAACTCACGACTCAATCGTGGGAACCAGGTTTCGGGGTTATATTGAATCGCTTCACACCGAAGCCAGCCAGCGTGGGGTTTTCCCCGTAATTTCGGGCCTCGCTTCGAAAACGTCAGATTCAGTATTTCAACTATTCCCTGACGATGAACTTCCTGAAGGGTTCTCGCTCCGTTGAGTGCCATTCGTTGGGTTACGGAAACTGAACTCCTCGATGCTTTTGGTTACGCACGGGGAATCGATGCAATCAACCAAACCCTGTCGCGAGGGTTTGATCCAGCCCAGGATAAGAAGAGAATGATTTTGGACTTTTCCTCCGGCCAAGGGCTGGTCATGCCCAGTGAAGAAGGAAAATTTGCAGGCCTGAAATTTGTCACCGTCACTCCCGGAAATCGAGACCGGAATTTGCCCCGAATTCAGGGAATTTACACCTTGTTGGATTCAGCAACGCTGACCCCTCTTGCGCAATGTGACGGAGCAGCCCTCACCCTCCTTCGTACATCCTGCGTAACGACCGCAACGCTGAGCAAAATTGGGACCAAGAATTTACCGCGGGTTTTTGTTTTTGGGTCTGGCCCCCAGGCTTTGGCCCATATCCTCGCTCTGTCAGAAATAAGTACTCCTCGTGAAGTGTTCGTTCGTGCCCGGAACGTGGGGGGCGTAGGGCTTTTTCTGGAAGAACTGACATCGCGAGGCTTCTCAGCGCGCGCAGGCTCGGACAAAGATTTGGCAACATCTGACATTGTCATCCTGGCAACAACCGCTCGTCAGCCACTACTCTCACCGTCGCAACTCAAGAAAGACGCAGTTGTCGCGGCAGTGGGTTCACACGAATCAGACGCACGAGAACTACCCGGTGAACTTTTCGCCGACAGCCAGGTCTTCGTGGAGGATATCGATGTGGCCCTGCGTGAAGCAGGGGACGTAATTATGGCAATGGACGAGGGCTACATCACGCGTGAGGGTATCGTTGAAATGAAAGCCCTCTTTAGTGGTGGAGTGCACCCTACTCTCCACTCACGGCGGGTCTATAAATCTGTGGGCATGCCATGGCAGGACTTGTCAGTGTTCGGCGCAGCATACGAATTTTTGTCCTGAGTGGCGCAGTCCAAACCGCCTGCGGGTTGAGCTGGGCACCCTTTAGCGGTAACGACCCAGACAAGGCGCAAATCATGACGCAATGCCCTGTTTACAGGAGCAGGAAGCCGATGCGCCATGCATCGAGATTGGCTCTCGGAAGAATAGCTTTCACCCCGACAATCACGCCAGTCACCGGGGCAGTATCGTCTGCAAAGTCGGGCGGTTCGGGAGCAGCATACTGACTGGCTCCCATCACAAAAATTTGACCATCGTCGAGATTGAACACCAGTTTTCAGAGCCGGTCTTCTTCGTCCACACCGTCGAGTGTGAAATCCAGCGTGGTCACCTGCACGAAAAGTTCGCCGACCATGTTTCCCTCTGCGTTGCGAATCTTGGCAGCAAAAAATGGAACGGGACCATTGGTGTTGGGTTTGAAATCGGGGTCAGGGTCGGTCGCGAGATCTGGACCATCTTGGGGAAAAGTAAAGGAAGCGATTGAAGTGCCGCTCACACACCCAGCCACCAGCAACACCGCGATAGCGGCTATGGCCACCACAGTTGAAACC
>OJBZ01001093.1_pt1 | contig 10477 bp, 19 predicted proteins | sample 1591671 | NCBI WGS metagenome assembly OJBZ01 (sample SAMN05416850, study PRJEB24817) | seawater metagenome | isolation source: Sea water | place: Canada:Atlantic | collected 2013-07
GGAGTCGTCGGCAGCGTCAGATGTGTATAAGAGACAGGAACTACACCGTGGGCCAGGAGCTCACTGCTGAGGTCTTCGAAGCCGGCCAGCTGGTCGACGTCGTCGGCACCAGCAAAGGTAAAGGTTTCGCAGGTGTCATGAAGCGCCACAACTTCAAGGGTGTCTCCGCTTCGCACGGTTCGCACCGTAACCACCGCAAGCCTGGCTCCATCGGTGCCTCTTCCACGCCTTCGCGCGTGTTCAAGGGTATGCGGATGGCCGGACGTATGGGTGGCGACCGCGTTACCGTCATGAACCTCGCTGTTCACTCTGTGAACGCCGAGCACGGAGTGCTGTTGGTCAAGGGCGCCGTTCCCGGCGCCAAGGGTCGTCTGGTGTTTGTTCGTAACGCACGGAAGGGTTCCTAATCATGGCTACCTCCATTGACGTATTGGATCAGACAGGCAAGAAGTCTGGCTCTGTCGAGCTTCCCGCCGACGTGTTTGATGTGGTGACGAACATCCCACTCATGCACCAGGTCGTCGTTGCTCAGCTCGCTGCTGCCCGTCAAGGAACTCACAAGGTCAAGCACCGCGGTGAGGTTTCAGGATCGGGTCGCAAGCCCTTCAAGCAGAAGGGAACCGGTCGTGCCCGTCAGGGTTCGATTCGCGCCCCTCAGCACCGTGGTGGTGGTGTCGTTCACGGCCCCGTCCCCCGTGATTATTCCCAGCGCACGCCTAAGAAGATGGTGGCCAAGGCTTTGCTCTCGGCGTTGTCTGACCGGGCCCGCGCCGACCGCATCCATGTGGTCCAGGGCTTGGGAACTGAAAAGGCTCCTTCGACGAAGGTCGCCTCTTCCTTGTTGGCTCAGACCGCACCTGGTTTCAACGTTCTCGTTGTGATCGGTCGCGATGACGTCAATGGCCAGAAGAGCGTTCGCAACATACCCGGCATTCACTATGTTCACCCCGATCAGCTCAACGCGTATGACGTGTTGAACTCGGATGACATTGTCTTCACCGCAGAGGCCTTCGCGTCCTTTGTCGCTGAGAAGTCAGAAGCTAAGGGAGGCAAGTAATGACGATTCACCAAGCAGCCTGGAATAAAGACCCCCGGGACGTCGTCTTCCGCCCCGTCGTGAGCGAGAAGAGTTACACCCTGATTGATCAGGGCAAGTACACCTTTGAGGTTGACCCCCGCGCGACCAAGACCGAAATCAAGCTCGCTATCGAGAAGATCTTCAAGGTCAAGGTTTCCGGAGTCAACACCCTCAACAAGACGGGCAAGACCCGTCGCACCAAGTTCGGAACAGGAAAGCGCAAAGACACCAAGCGTGCGATTGTCACCCTGTCCTCTGGGTCCATCGATATCTTCACGGCTGTCGGCTAGGTAGGAAGTAGAACATGGCTATTCGTAAATACAAGCCGACGACCCCCGGTCGTCGTGGTTCTTCGGTTGCTGATTTCCAGGAAATCACCCGCAGCACCCCCGAGAAGTCTTTGCTTCGTCCCCTGCCTAAGACTGGTGGACGTAACAACCAGGGTCGAATCACCACCCGCCACATCGGTGGTGGCCATAAGCGCCAGTACCGCATCATCGATTTCCGTCGTAATGACAAAGATGGCGTGAACGCCAAGGTTGCTCACATTGAGTACGACCCCAACCGCACCGCACGTATTGCCCTGTTGCACTTCGTAGATGGAACCAAGCGTTACATCCTCGCTCCCAACAAGCTTCGTCAGGGCGACATCATCGAGTCTGGTCCCAGCGCCGACATCAAGCCTGGAAACAACTTGCCTTTGCGCAACATCCCCGTGGGAACGGTTATTCACGCCATTGAGCTGCGTCCCGGCGGCGGTGCCAAGATGGCCCGCTCCGCAGGAGCAGCTGTTCGTCTTGTAGCTAAAGATGGCCCTAACGCGCAGCTGCGTTTGCCCTCAGGTGAAATCCGCAACGTTGACGCTCGCTGCCGCGCAACCATCGGTGAAGTCGGAAATGCTGAACAGGCAAACATCAACTGGGGTAAAGCCGGGCGTATGCGCTGGAAGGGTGTCCGCCCCACTGTCCGTGGTGTTGCCATGAACCCTGTGGATCACCCACACGGTGGTGGTGAGGGTAAGACCTCTGGTGGTCGTCACCCCGTCAGCCCCTGGGGCCAGTCTGAAGGACGAACCCGTTCACGTAAGAAAGCCAGCAACAAACAAATTGTCCGTCGTCGCACTGTCGGCAAGAAGCGCTAGTAGGAGAGTTAGACATGCCTCGTAGTCTGAAAAAGGGACCCTTCGTGGACGAGCACCTCATGCAAAAGGTTGTGCGCCAAAACGAAGCCAGTACCAAGAACGTCATCAAGACGTGGTCGCGTCGCTCCATGATTGTGCCCGCCATGCTTGGTCACACCATTGCCGTTCACGATGGACGCAAGCACATCCCTGTTTTTGTCACGGAAACCATGGTTGGTCACAAACTCGGCGAGTTTTCTCCGACCCGCACGTTCCGTGGTCACGAAAAAGACGACCGGAAAGGCCGTCGCCGCTAAGCGCGGTGACGAGGAGGAAAAGACATGGTTGAATCCATCGCCAAGGTGCGCAACATTCGCGTCACCCCGCAGAAAGCGCGTCGTATTGTCGACGTCATTCGAGGCAAGCAGGCTGCTGAAGCTCTTGCCGTGTTGAAGTTTGCCCCCCAGGCAGCGAGCGAGCCTGTGGCCAAGCTTGTCGCATCCGCCATGGCTAACGCCCGCGTTACCGCTGACAAGAATGGCGTTTTCCTGGACGACCAAGACCTGTTCATCGCCCGAGCCTTCGTGGACGAGGGAATCACCATGAAACGGTTCCGTCCGCGCGCTCAAGGTCGGGCGTTCCGCATTCTCAAGCGCACCAGCCACATCACCGTGGTCTTGGCTACGCCCGACGAGGCTTCGGTTAATCCGAGCCGCACGACACAGAAGGCTGGCAAGTAATGGGTCAGAAAGTACATCCTTACGGCTTCCGTTTGGGGATCACCACCGATCACGTGTCGCGATGGTTCTCAGACTCCACCAAGAAGGGGCAGCGCTACTCCGATTTTGTGACTGAAGACATCCGCATTCGCGAGTTCTTGAAGAAAGAGCTCGACCGTGCAGGTATTGCTCGTATCGAAATTGAGCGCACCCGTGACCGCGTGCGCGTGGACATCCACTCCGCTCGTCCCGGAATCGTTATCGGTCGCCGCGGTGCCGAAGCAGAGCGCATCCGTGCCGACTTGGAAACGATGACCAGCAAGCAGATTCAGCTGAACATCCTCGAGGTGAAGAACCCCGAGAGCGAAGCTCAATTGGTTGCTCAGGGAATTGCCGAGCAGCTTGCAGGACGTGTGGCTTTCCGTCGCGCGATGCGTAAGGGACTCCAGGGCGCACAGCGCGCTGGTGCAAAGGGTGTTCGTATCCAGGTTTCTGGTCGACTCGGTGGCGCTGAAATGAGCCGTTCCGAGTTCTATCGCGAGGGTCGTGTGCCACTGCACACGCTTCGCGCCAACATTGACTACGGCTTCTACGAGGCCCGCACGACCTTCGGCCGCATTGGTGTGAAGGTCTGGATCTATAAGGGCGACATCACGAACAAGGAACTCGCGCGCGAGCAAGCATCACAGCGTTCGCAGCGTCCTGACCGCGGTGGCCCAGCACGTCGTGGACCGGCTGGTGCTCCAGCCACTGAAGCAGCACCCGTTGCTGCAGGGGGAGCCGAGTAAGAATGTTGATTCCTCGTAAAGTGAAGTTCCGTAAGCAGCACCACCCCAAGCGCGGTGGGCACGCAACCGGCGGCACCACGGTGTCGTTTGGTGAGTACGGAATTCAGGCGATCACCAGCGCCTATGTCACCAACCGTCAGATTGAGTCAGCGCGTGTCGCGATGACCCGTCACATCAAGCGTGGTGGAAAAGTGTGGATCAACATCTACCCTGACCGCCCCTTGACCAAGAAGCCTGCAGAAACCCGCATGGGTAGCGGTAAGGGTTCACCCGAGTGGTGGATCGCCAACGTCAAGCCAGGCCGCGTTCTTTTCGAGGTCGCCGGTGTTTCTGAAGAGTTGGCAAAGGAAGCGCTCACCAGAGCTATTCACAAGCTTCCCCTGAAAGCTCGCATCATCAAGCGTGAGGAGGGCATGTAATGTCTATCGGATCGAAAGAATTGGCTCCCGTTGAGCTGGACACCTTCGAAGACGAGCGTCTTTTGGACGAGCTTCGTCGCTCCAAAGAAGAGCTTTTCAACCTGCGCTTCCAGTCTGCGACTGGGCAGCTCGACAACCATGGACGACTTCGCGCCATCAAGCGCGATATCGCCCGCATTTACACCGTGATTCGCGAGCGTGAACTGGGGATTCGGGCTACGCCTGCTCCCGTGGAGAAGGCTGCGAAGAAGACGACCAAAAAGAGCGAGAAGGCCCCAGAGCCTGAAGCAACTGAGGAGAGTGCATGATGGCCGCCGATGTGAAGAAGGGCCACGAGTCCTCTGAGCGCGATGTCCGCGACGCGGATGCCCGTGGATACCGTAAGGTCCGCCGGGGATACGTCACCAGCGACAAGATGGATAAGACCATTGTTGTTGAGGTCGAAGACCGCGTGAAGCACCCCCTGTATGGCAAGGTTCTGCGCCGCTCCTCCAAGGTCAAGGCTCACGATGAGACCAACTCCGCAGGTATTGGTGACCTCGTTGTGATCACCGAGACCCGTCCACTCTCCGCCACCAAGCGGTGGCGTCTAGTCAACATCGTTGAGAAGGCGAAGTAACCCATGATTCAGCAAGAATCCCGAGTCAAGGTGGCTGACAACACCGGTGCTAAAGAACTTTTGGCTATCCGTGTGTTGGGTGGCTCCGGGCGCCGCTATGCGGGCCTGGGTGACATCATTGTCGCCACCGTCAAAGACGCAATTCCTGGCGGCAACGTCAAGAAGGGTGAGGTCGTCAAGGCCGTCATCGTGCGCACCGTGAAAGAGACCCGTCGTGCAGATGGTTCGTACATCAAGTTCGATGAGAACGCAGCGGTCCTGATCAAGAGCAAAGAAGGTGAGCCACGCGGAACCCGTATTTTTGGGCCCGTGGGTCGTGAACTGCGCGACAAGCGCTTCATGAAGATCATCTCGTTGGCACCGGAGGTTATCTAAGCATGGCAAAAATTAAGAAGGGTGACCTGGTTCAGGTCATCACTGGCGCGAGCGAAGCTCGCGGCGGAGACAAAGGCAAGCAGGGCGAGGTGATCGAGGTGATTGCCGAGCGCAACCGCATCCTGGTCGAAGGCGTGAACTACGTCACCAAGCACACTCGGGTAGGCCAAAGCCAGCGCGGCGGCAAGACCGGTGGCAAGGAAACCATGGAGGCTCCAATCCATATTTCGAACGTTGCCTTGGTTGACCCCAAGACCAAGAAGCCCACTCGCGTGGGCTACAAGACCACGACCGTTGAGAAGCGCGGTGTCACGAAGCAGGTGCGCGTGCGCATCGCCAAGAAGTCAGGAGAAGAGCTCTAATGGCAACAGCTACTGCCCCGAGCACTTCGAGTGTTCCTCGCCTGAAGGCGATTTATCGCAATGAGATTGTTCCGGCGCTGAAGGAAGAGTTTGGTTTCACTAACCCTCACCAGGTGCCAGGAATCGTCAAGGTTGTTGTCAACACCGGTGTTGGTGAAGCAGCACGTGACTCCAAGGTCATTGAGGGCGCTATCAAGGATCTGACCGCGATTACCGGTCAGAAGCCCGTCGTCACCAACGCCAAGGTCTCTATCGCACAGTTCAAGCTGCGTGAAGGGATGCCCATTGGGGCCCACGTCACCATGCGCGGTAACCGCGCATGGGAGTTCCTGGACCGTCTGATCAACCTGGCATTGCCTCGTATCCGCGACTTCCGCGGGATGAGCGACCGTCAGTTCGATGGAAACGGTAACTACACCTTTGGTATCACTGAGCAGTCGGTGTTCCACGAAATCAACCAGGACAACATTGATCGCGTTCGCGGCTTCGACATCACCATTGTCACCACCGCAAAGAATGACGATGAAGGTCGAGCCCTGTTGCGCTCACTAGGTTTCCCCTTCGCGAGCAAGACTCCAACCGAGGGCTCCTAAGCCCCTAACTAACTAGGTCGGCAAGGGTGTCCCCGAGTCGAAACCAGTTTGAGAAAAGAGAAACACCATGACAATGACAGATCCGGTCGCAGACATGCTGACCAGACTGCGCAATGCGAATCAGGCGCACCACGACACAGTGTCGATGCCAAATTCCAAACTGAAGATAAACATCGCTGAGATTCTCAAAGCTCAGGGTTACATCGCTAGCTGGAAGTTGGAAGAAGCCCGCGTGGGCAAGACACTGACGTTGGATCTGAAATATGGGCCCAACCGCGAACGCTCCATCGTGGGCATTAAGCGCGTGTCGAAGCCTGGCCTTCGTGTCTATGCAAAGTCTTCTGAGATTCCTAAAGTTCACGGCGGATTGGGCGTAGCAATTCTGTCCACATCCTCCGGGCTTTTGACCGACCGTCAGGCGACCAAGAAAGGCGTGGGTGGGGAAGTCCTCGCCTACGTGTGGTAACTCTGATGTCACGAATTGGTCGCATGCCCATTGAGATCCCTACTGGCGTCACCGTCAGTATCCAGGGACAAGATGTCGCAGTGAAAGGCCCCAAAGGGGAGCTTTCCTTGCGCGTCAAGGAGCCCATCGTCGCCACCATGGCGGAAAACCAGGTTCTTGTCACCCGCCCCGATGACGAGCGCGAATCGCGGTCGTTGCACGGATTAACCAGGACCCTCATCAACAACCAGATCATTGGTGTGACTGAGGGTTATAAGAAGTCACTTGAGATTGTCGGAACGGGATACCGTATCGCGGCGAAGGGCCAGGGCGTTGAACTGCAGCTTGGTTTTTCTCACCCGGTCTCGGTAGATCCTCCCGCAGGAATCACCTTCACGATCGAGGGCAATGACAAGATCACTGTGAGCGGCATTGACAAGCAAGCTGTCGGTGAAGTTGCTGCAAACATCCGCAAGTTGCGTAAGCCAGAGCCTTATAAAGGCAAGGGTGTGCGCTACGAGGGTGAGCACGTTCGTCGCAAGGCTGGAAAGGCTGGTAAGTAGAGATGGCTTTCGTTAGAGGAAAGAGCCGTTCTGCGGCCAGAGATCGTCGCCACACCAGGCTTCGGAAGAAAATTGTTGGCACGGCGACAAAGCCTCGCTTGGTCGTGACGCGTTCCGCGCGTCACCTCTTTGTCCAGGTTGTGGACGACGCCATCGGACACACCGTGGCCTCCGCTTCGACCATGGAGCCTGATTTCAGGTCATCCAAGGCCGACAAGACCGAAAAAGCCAAGTCGATTGGCAAGCTGATCGCCGAGCGCGCAAAGAAGGCTGGCGTTGGCTCCGTGGTTTTTGACCGCGGTGGAAACCGATACGCCGGACGAGTAGCAGCTGTCGCTGACAGCGCCAGAGAGAGTGGATTGGAACTGTGAGCGAAGAAGTGAAGGATGCTGTTGTGAGCGAAGCTCCTGCAACCACGGCGCCCGAGACGGACATCACTAAAGAGCCTCGCGAGGCCCGTCGTGGTAGCCGTGAACGTGCACCCGGAGCCAGGGACCGCGGAGCTAGGGACACGGAGAAGAGCCAGTTCCTCGAGCGCGTGGTGACCATCAATCGTGTTTCCAAAGTGGTCAAGGGTGGACGTCGTTTCAGCTTTACCGCTCTGGTGGTTGTTGGGGATGGAAACGGAATGGTCGGGGTTGGCTACGGCAAAGCCCGCGAAGTTCCCACCGCCATCTCTAAGGGTGTCGAGGACGCGAAGAAGAACTTCTTCAAGGTCCCTCGCGTGGCCCAGACCATCCCGCACCCTGTTCAAGGTGAAGCGGCTGCCGGTGTCGTGTTGTTGAGGCCCGCTACCCCCGGTACTGGAGTTATCGCTGGAGGACCGGTTCGCGCCGTCCTTGAGTGTGCTGGGATTCACGACGTGCTGAGCAAGTCGTTGGGTTCTTCCAACACCCTCAACATTGTCCACGCCACTGTGGCGGCACTCAAGATGCTCGAAGAGCCTCGCGCCGTTGCTGCCCGCCGGGGTGCGGAATTCGAAGATGTTGCCCCTGCCCATTTGGTTCGTGCCGAGGCAGACGCAGCGGCAGCAGTGAAGGCTGGTGCGTAATGGCTAAGCAACTCAAAATCACCCAGATCAAGTCGAAGATCAGTGAAAAGCAGAACATGCGGGACACTCTTCGAAGCTTGGGATTGAGAAGGATCGGCGATTCCGTCGTCCGCGAAGACACGTCCGCCAACCGCGGGTATGTGCGCACCGTCGCACACCTGGTGAAGGTCGAGGAGATTGACTAATGGCTGAAGAGAAGAAGCCAGCGGCTAAGCCCGCTGCAAAGAAGCCCGCCGCAAAGCCTGCGGCAGCACAAGCACCGGCTGCGAAGAAGCCAGCTGCTGCTAAGGCACCTGCCGCTAAAGCGCCTGTCGCCAAAGCACCTGCTGCTAAGGAACCTGCTGCAAAGACAGCGGCCGCCAAGCCTGCTGCCGCTGCAGAAAAGAAGGCTCCTGCCGCGGCGACGGCTAAGAAGCCCGCAGCAAAAAAGGCTTCTGTTGAGAAAGTTGTGCGACCTGGTGTGGTGAAACTCCACCACCTGCGTCCCGCACCTGGAGCCAAGAAAGCCAAAACCCGCGTGGGTCGTGGTGAAGCGTCCAAGGGTAAGACCGCTGGTCGTGGAACAAAGGGCACCCAGGCCCGTTACCAGGTTCGTCCTGGTTTCGAAGGTGGCCAGTTGACATCCGTCATGCGCACACCGAAGCTCCGTGGTTTCACGAACCCCTTCCGCGTGGAGTATCAGGTCGTGAACGTCGGGCGCCTGAGTGAGCTCTACCCCAAGGGTGGAGACGTCACGATTGATGATTTGGTGGCCAAGGGGGCTGTTCGCAAGAACGAAAAAGTCAAGGTATTGGCGGATGGCGACCTCAGCGTTGCTCTCACGGTGAGTGTCGACAAAGTGTCGAAGCAAGCCGCAGAGAAAATCGCTAAAGCCGGCGGTTCCGTCAAGGAGTAAGCGTTTCCCCCGGTGGGGCAGCGCCTAGCGCTTTTCCACCGGGTCCGCTGAGGCAGTAAGCTCAAACCCACGTGCCAGTAGGCACGGTGCAGGAGGATGATGTGATCGGTTCCATAGGGAGAATCTTTAAGACTCCCGATCTGAGGCGAAAAGTTCTCTTTACGTTGGCCATCATCGGTCTTTTCCGTCTGGGGTCATTTATCCCCGCTCCGTTTGTGGATTACCGCAACGTTCAACAGTGTCTTGCCGGAACGGGTAACACTGCTGGCCTGTATGAGCTGATTAACCTCTTCAGCGGTGGCGCGCTTCTTCAGCTGTCAATTTTTGCGCTGGGAATCATGCCCTACATCACGGCGTCAATTATTACCCAGCTGCTTCGCGTTGTGATTCCTCACTTCGAAGCCCTCCATAAAGAAGGCCAGGCGGGCCAGAGCAAACTCACTCAGTACACCCGCTACCTCACCATTGGGTTGGCACTTCTCCAGTCGACCACCTTGATTACTGTGGCGCGAAGCGGTGCGATGTTCGGTAACTCCGGAGGTCCTGCATGTAACCAACTTTTGGCTAATGATGCCTGGTACGCCATCATCCTGATGGTGATCACCATGACGGCTGGAACGGGCCTCATTATGTGGCTCGGCGAAATGATCACCGAACGCGGTGTGGGCAATGGGATGTCGCTATTGATCTTCGTGTCCATCGCTGCTGTTTTCCCCTCGTCCTTGTGGGCTATTGCCCAGTCCAACGGTTCCACCATCTTCGTGATTGTGATCGCTGTGGGAATTGTCATTATGGGCCTCGTCGTCTTTGTCGAGCAGTCGCAGCGTCGGGTGCCCGTCCAATATGCCAAGCGCATGGTGGGCCGCCGCACCTACGGCGGAACGAACACCTACATCCCCATCAAGGTCAACATGGCCGGTGTTATTCCCGTTATCTTCGCCTCGTCACTGCTGTATCTGCCTGCCTTGTTGGCACAGTTCAACACCACCAGTGCTGATGGGACAACCTCGGCATGGGTTGTCTGGATTCAGAACAACCTCACCTCCGGTGACAACCCGCTCTATATGGCGGTCTACTTCCTTCTGATTGTTGGCTTTACCTACTTCTACGTGGCTATCATCTTCAACCCCGAAGAAGTGGCCGACAATATGAAGCGCTACGGTGGCTTCATTCCTGGTATCCGAGCGGGACGCCCCACGGCGGAGTATCTCGATTACGTGTTGACCAGAATTACGCTCCCTGGCTCGCTCTATCTCGGTCTTGTTGCGCTGATTCCTTTGGTGGCCTTGGCCACGGTGAACGCCAATCAAAACTTCCCCTTCGGCGGTGCAAGTATTTTGATCATCGTGGGTGTGGGGCTGGATACGGTGAAGCAAATCGATGCGCAGCTCCAACAGCGTCACTACTGTCTCTTATACACATCTCCGAGCCCACGAGACGGACTCCTATC
>OJBZ01001095.1_pt1 | contig 10467 bp, 12 predicted proteins | sample 1591671 | NCBI WGS metagenome assembly OJBZ01 (sample SAMN05416850, study PRJEB24817) | seawater metagenome | isolation source: Sea water | place: Canada:Atlantic | collected 2013-07
CGCGGGGCGGCTTCGCCATTATGCCCCACGTATCAGCGCCCCTTAGCTTAAAGTTAGCTGCCTAGATATGACACCAAGACTTTGGCATAAAATAAGTAAGAGTATTGTCACTAGTAAAAAGCGAATTTTAGTTTCTTGCTTTGGCACTTTTTTGGCATTGATGGCTATTAACGTCATAAGATGGTTAGGTGTTAACAACGACCTTTTGACTTTATTGAGCATTGTCTTCGCTTATACTTTTTTTGTATCTGTCAGCTTATTTATTCCTTGGTCTTGGTTTAGAAAAATAGCTATACCCAACAAAGAAAATAAAGGGATATTCAAAGCCAGTTATTGTGCTGGGACTATTCTAGATTGGCTTTTTTCAATCATTCTCACACTGTGGTATTTTGGGATTTTGGTAATGTTTGCAGTAGCGGTTTTAACAAATGTCGGCAGCTAACAAAACACTGTAGTCACTCGCTGGCGCTTATGTGGACTCCCCATAGTCAACAACTATTTTTACCGTTCAAGATGTAATGCGTGCTTATGTACGAGCTCATAATGGGAAGCTATCCCGGCTCTATGATATTTACGCGAACTTGATGCCACATCTCGCTGGCGGGCTTTTATGCCCTGAGCGCAGCACTGGCTTACCAAGCTGATTTTTATCTTGTATGGCGCATTTAGTTGTTAACTTAAAACTAAACTAAGCAGATAATAGCTCTGCTTTGTAATCAGTTCCGTTGCGTCGCAACGAAAATGCTGTTCTAACTGTTTTGTTGGCCAGCGCTACAGCTGCACAACGTTTACCTCTCCGCTCTACTAGCCCTTTAATCCATTCATCTTTCTTCGTTCGCGAATCACGTTTAACCGCCTGGTTTACTGCTGACATCGCACCTGCGACCAAGTTAGCGCGCAATGACGAGTTCCGTATATTTTTACCTATAGACCCCAAACGCACTTTACCACCTGAAGAATGTTGTATTGGCGTTAAACCGATACACGCAGCAGCGTCTCGGGCTTTTTTGAAAACGCCTAACTCACAACAACCTAGCGCTAGGTACAGGTTAACCGCATTTGTCGGGCCAACACCTTCTATCTTCATGAGATTTTTGCAAGCTTCTGATGCTCTGCTGGCTCTAGCTACACTCTTTTCGTAGTGTTTTACGAGCTCTATACTCTTGAGATATTGATGCCATGCCGTGTGTAATGCCTCTCTGAATATCGCGCTAAATCCATTTTCTGCATCTTCCAATATCGACTGTATTGCACTGTTCAACCCCGCATCTGTTGGTGACAACTTAATGTTGAACTCTAAAAGTAACGAACAGAGTTGATTCCCGTAAGCAACTTTATGCTTTACTGATAGTTGATGCATACGGACAAGTGATTGAAGCTCCTGCTGCTCCTTAGACTTCCCGCTAATAAAATTCACGTTACTAAGTTGTGATGCCTGTAAAACCGCTTCAGCATCGTTCTTATCAGTCTTTTGGTTTTGACGAATATTCGATACAAGCTTAGCTGATATTAAACGGGCATCATGCCCGTATTCACGCGCACATTGATACCAATAATTTGACGTCGCACACGCTTCAAAAACAACTGTCATTGGTTTTTGAGTGGCTAGCCAATTAGAAAAAGCAGTGGGCGTCATCGGCATATTACGAACTATCTTATTCGATTTGGCGACACAAACCTGGATCTCTTTTTTTGCTAAATCTACACCAGTGAGCATATTATACATAGATGGACTCCTATCTAACCTTTGTGTGTGACAACGTAAATGTTAGACCAACCTATTAGGTTGGGGAGTCCAATTATCTCGCTGGGACGCTAACACATGGGCTGCGTCACTTCGTTCCTAATTTTAGCCCATGTGTTATCGCCCCTTAGTGGGAAGTTAGCTTTCAGGAGTAATATTGAACAAAACGGAAGTTTCAGAACTAGTTATTTCCTACTCTGACAAATATGGTTCAACCAACAAACCAGAGAGAAGAGATCTGCAAAACAAACTCAGAAAAGTGAAGTCAAAAGCTCTTTTCGACGGGCTATTCTCAATATTCCTCATGGAGTCATGTCCGGAATCATTTGCGCGTCAAAATAATGCTGGTTTAATGCTTTTTAAAATCAAACCTAAAGTTAAACTAGAACCATTGGAAATGCTTAGAGTTTGTCTCCCAACTTGGGACGTAAGCGTAGAGGAATTAGTATTCTACTTCGTAGAAAAATGTGGAAAAGAAGAAATCGGAATAGTACTTGAGAAACTTAAATCTCTTCCACTATCTGAACGTGAATCGGAGGCCTTGAAAAGCATGCACTTCTGGTTTGAAAAAGCATGAAAGCTAACAAACGCATAAACTCACTCGCGGGCTCGCTGGGACAAAAACACGTAGGCTCCCTTCGCTTCGCTCTGTATTATAGCCTACGTATTTTTGCCCGTTATGCGGGCCGTTATGTTTCTCGGAAGATATTTTGGAAAATTTAGTAAAAGTCAGCATTACGCTGACATCCGATAACATTCAAAATGCCAGTACAGAAACTTTGTGGGCAGAGCCTTTGGGCAACGATAATTACAGACTTCAGAACTCGCCGTTCGCAGCTTATGGTTTTAGCTATCTTGATGTTGTAAAAGCAAGAGGTAACGAAACTCCAGAGGTTGTAGAGATTGTTGAAAACTCGGGTCATTCAACTTATCGATTACTACTAGAAGCTGGAGTTCTCGAAAGCGATAGATTTGGGCAATATTGGCAGAAACTTGAACACATTGGTTGTACTTATGAAGGATCTCAATCAAAGTTGCTAAGTATTGATGTACCACCTTCAACCGATATATTTACCGCTTATTCAATTTTAGAATCAGGTGAATCTGCGGGAGTGTGGAAATTTGAAGGGGCAAAGTGTGCTCATAGCACCGAAACATAACAAAAAAATTAAGTCACTCACTGCGTTCGCTGGGACGCATACACGTGGGCTGCTTCACATTATAGCCCACATGTCTGCGCCCCTTATTTAAAAGTTGGTATGACTCCCTTTGTCAACCCTGAACGAGTGCTTCCCTGACATTCTTTCAGTCCATAATTAGCTTTATTTTTCGCTCATAATAAATGAACTAACGCACCGGATGAGGCAGTAATGTCGTCGGTTAGTATGCTGGTATTCGTAGGTTACTCATTCGTTGAATGAGCAGAGCTGACCTTACATGTTCCGCCGTAGCACCTTCTCATCAGTCTATGCTCGTGGGTCAATCACGGTTAAGTGATTGCCATCATAACTTTTTCGTAGGTTGTGCCACATCCCGCGGCCTGATCCGAATGCGTTAGCTCAAACTCGTTTGTCATGCAGGTACTCTACTTAACCGTAATTTTGGATTAACCGGTGTGAGTACCACTTCCTTTGCAATAGCCCAGATGTATGCCGCCATTTCCCTGGCTATCGCGGTAATGATCAAGTTGTAGTGCTTACCTTTTTTACTCATGCGCTGATAGCGTTTGCACAGACGCAGCTGGGCTTTCCAGGCGATATCAACAATGTCTTTGGGTAAGCCTTCTTGCCTTAACTGTAATTCGGTAGAGACATTTGCTGGATACCGATAGCTATGCGCACCTTCAATCAGTAAACGCCTTGCTCTGCCGTTGCCGGCTTTGGTAATGGCTCCTAAGTGTCGCTTTCCACCTGATGATTGTTCACTGGGAACTAAGCCCAGATAAGCCATGAGCTTTCTTGGGTGGTCGAAGCGATGTAGATCACCGAGTTCCGCCACAACACCAACGGCGACTAATAATCGAACACCGCGCATCGCTTGAATGGCTTTCACTACTGGATAATAACGCCATTGGTGAACGTGGTGAGTTAATTCATTATCTAGCCTTTCCAGTCGACGGATACGCTCTTCTATGGTTTGCAATTGTTCCTGCAAAACTATTTGCTGCGCCGGATGAGGCAATATCAATTCTGTAAGCCAGCGAAGGTGCTTCTTCGACCAGTTAGCAGTGCCTTCATAGCGTATGTTGTTGCGAAGCAGTAACGCTTTAAGCTGGTACTTGGCTTCTTTTAAATCTTTCATTGCCGCTTCACGAGCACGGGATAAATCCCGAACGGCTTCGTCCTCAGGCTCGGGCACATATATGGGCGTGAGATCTTCAGACTTTAGTGACCTAACGAGTTTAAGCGCATCTCGGCGGTCAGTCTTAATTCGTTCTCCAGGCTTTTTGGGAATAAGAGACGGAGCCACGACATAGCAACAATGCCCTAAACTTGTTATCAGCCGATAAATCCAGTAGCCACAAGGCCCAGCTTCATATACGACGTGAAGTGTTGCACCAGGATATTTAGATTCAAACTGCCGGAGCAGCTTTTTTACACTAGCTTTTGATGAAGGTATCCGTCCGTAGTGAACAGGGCTGGCACCACGTTGCTCCTCACAATAAGCTACTTCATGGAACTCTTTATGCGTATCCAACCCGATAAAAATCATGCTATGTTTGTTCATGCTAGCCTCCAAATTGATTTAGTATTGAACAAACTAATTATGGCTCTGGCTGAAAAGTTAACCCACGAAAATGCGGGGGCTAGCACTTTTACAGGGAGTCATTGTGTCTATGTGCCAAAGGGATTTGAAAATTGTTTAATATTTTAGACAAAATGCATCACAAAGGCTCTATTCGAAACTGGTTCGCATGGATTGAAGCACTAACATTAACTGCAGCACTATACATAGCAGCAATTAAAACTGGTGCAATGGTATTGTATATTTTGGCAGTTATTTCCACTGTACTAGCTTGGTGGACTGCCGTACGAAGCCTTTTAGATAGTTTGAATCATTGGCTATCCAGTTTACCAATACCGTTGTGGCTTAAGGTGTTAATTCAGGCCCCAATTGCCTTCGTTACACCGACTGTAGTATTTGTGCTATTAGCTGTTGCGTTATACGGTTTTATTGAAAGTTAGGCACATAACAAACCACTCAAGTCGCTCGCAGGCTCGCTGGGACAGTAACACATGGGCTCTGTCGCTTCGCTCTGATTTTAGCCCATGTGTTACTGCCCCTTAGTGGGGTGTTGGTATGACTCCCCTTGTCAATAAAAACCGAGTGTCTCCCTGACATTTTTTCGGTCCATAATTAGCTGCTTTCTTGCTCTAAATAAATGAGCTAACGCACCGGATGAGGTAGTAATGTCGTCGGTTGTCATGCTGGTATTCGTGGATTATTCATCTCTCGATGAACAGCGCCTACCTTACTCACTCCGCCGTGGTCACCTTCTCATCAGTCTATGTTCGTGGATCAATAACCGTTAAGTTATTGCCGTCATAACGCCCTCGTAGGTTGTGCCACATTCCGCGGCCTGATCCGAATGAGTTAGCTCAAACTCGTTTGTCATGCAGGTACTCTGCTCAGTCTTAATTTTGGATTGACCGGCGTAAGCACGACCTCTCTCACAATAGCCCATATGTAGGCTGCCATTTCTCTGGCTATTGCGGTAATAATGAGATTGTAATGTTTACCTTTCTTGCTCATTCGCTGGTAGCGTTTGCACAGGCGAAGCTGTGCTTTCCACGCAATGTCGACGATGTCTTTGGGTAGCCCTTCTTGCCGGATTTGAATATTAGTCGACACATTCGCGGGATATCGATAGCTGTGCGCCCCCTCAATTAACAAGCGCCTAGCTCTGCCGTTACCAGACTTCGTAATAGCGCCCAAATGACGTTTTCCGCCTGAGGAATGCTCGCTTGGTACCAAACCTAAATAAGCCATAAGCTTCCTAGGATGGTCGAAGCGGTGTAAATCACCAAGTTCCGCAACAACCCCAACCGCCACTAGCAGCCTCACACCACGCATGGCTTGGATCGCTTTAACGACAGGATAATACCGCCACTGGTGTACGTGATGTGTCAGTTCGTTATCTAACCTTTCCAATCGTCGTATGCGCTCTTCTATCGTTTGTAAGTACTCTTGCAGCACAATGTGCTGCGCGGGATGAGGTAATATCAACTCAGTCAGCCACCGCAGATGTTTCTTCGACCAATTAGCAGTGCCCTCATATCGAATATTATTTCTCAGTAGCAGCGCTTTGAGTTGGTATTTGGCTTCTTTTAGATCCTTCATGGCAAGCTCGCGAGCACGGGATAAATCTCTTACTGCCTCATCTTCTGGCTCAGGCACATAAATAGGCGTGAGATCTTCCGACTTTAGCAGCTTCACCAGCTTCAATGCATCGCGCCTATCGGTCTTGATATGTTCACCAGGCTTTTTCGGAATAAGGGAGGGCGCAACGACGTAGCAACAATGTCCTAAACTTGCGATAAGTCGATAAATCCAATATCCACATGGCCCTGCTTCATACACCACGTGAATCGTTGCCCCGGGGTATTTCGATTCAAACTGACGAATGAGCTTTTTGACGCTGACTTTTGAAGAAGAAATTCGGCCATAGTGCACCGCACTTGCTCCACGCTGCTCTTCACAATAGGCAACCTCGTGAAACTCTTTATGCGTATCCAATCCGATAAAAATCATGCTATGTTTGTTCATGCTAGCCTCCAAATTGATTTAGTATTGAACAAACTAATTATGGCTTTGGCTGAAAAGTGAACCCACGAAAATGCGGAGGCTAGCATTTCACAGGGAGTCATTGTGTCTATAAGGCGTCAGCCTAAACTGCGTTTGGCTTTATAAAAATCCCCGTACAACTACCCTCACCTGTTTTTATAAGCATCGCTCTGGCTTGTGGTAGGTTTAAATCCGCCGCTTTCAATTCAAAGGTTGCGCATTAGTCGCTTTATCGCCAAGTTATTATTCAACGTCAACAAGCGCCAATGCGTTCGACAGTTCAAATGGGGGCTAGCTTAAGCTAAATCAAAAACACTAGTGCACAGTCGTTTTGCTTGTTTGTGTTAATAATCAATCGTATGCTGGCTTCATCAGTTTTTAAACAGACCAAAAGAACTGGCTCTGCTTCTAACAAAGCGCTTAAGACCTCTCCCTTCGGTCGCTCGGACGCATTTACGCGGGGCGCTTCGCTATTATGCCCCACGCAACTGCGCCGCTTAGCTTAATGTTAGCTGCCAAAATGTGAATCAAGCTTATCTAGAAGTTCCAAACCTTTATTTTTGTCTCCAGTAGCAGCAATCGCCTTAAATCTTACCTCAGTATCAAATTCAGCTATCGCTTGCGTAGACAATTCTTCTATCAATTTGTTTAAGCTCAACTTTTTATGCGCTGCCAAAGCCTTCAATCGATTATGCTTATCGTCTGGTAAACGTACAGTTAAAGTGGACATATTAAACTCCTCTCAAATAATCTTCAGGCGCTAACACTTTCAAACCATCAAATTGTAATTCCGCATTTCTCAGGTCTTTTAGGTTATTCGTAATAATGCTCTCGGCATTTCCTGCCACTGCAAGCTCTATAAGAAAGTTATCGCCTTCATCTTTTAAATTTGGCCGCCACAAATAATGTATCTGCACCCATTCGCAAACACTAAAAAATGCTGCTAGCAACTCGCTCACTTCGTCCTCAGTAAGCGGGCACAATTCTTTAATTTTGTCTCGCTTGCTTACTGCTTCGTACTCCAAGAATAAGGTCGTGCTAATCAGCGGCTTTAAATCCCCCAACAAGCATTGCCTTATCACTTCTCGGGCTGGCCCTGTTTTGCCAATCAGGGCGCTAATAAGTACACTGGTGTCAATAACTACTTTATTCATGGTTTACATGCTAGCGTATATGCTATCATTTTTCAATTTGACAATGGCAGCTAACACATATGAGCCTCCGGGCTGTCAATGAAAAAAGATAGCCCTTTGACCACTATTTCAAGATCAATACCGTTGCCTTTTTAGAACTCGTTTACTTCGTCTGTCATGGCTGATGTTAGGCAAATTGCCTACGTCAAACACATATAGAGGCTCTTGTTGTTGCGCTTTTCAATTCCTTTTGACTGGCAACGGCACTAGACATTCATCGGTTAACCTTCCTCTGTCCTATTCAAATCTAAGTGGCTGTATCGACCAGTTAGTATCAGGTTCAGTGAAGGTGTAAGCAAATTCGTAAAAAGGTAGAGATGCGCAACGGGGACACGTCTAATCAAACCAACAGGTTTTGGCATTTCGGTATATTTATCGATGCTGCTTTGGCAGACTATTGCGCGATAAATGAGATACTCACCATTAAACCAGTTAGACTTTTAAGCTCATGCCACCGTGCGACTTACCCGTTTAAAAAGCGTTCTTCATCGAATACCTGCTGGTTCTTCAACATAAAGTAAGTACATCGCCCGATTTTATGGGCTAGTGCAGATAAAGCCTTCGCCTTGCTCATTCTCTTTTGCAGCTTGGCTAGATATCGTTTGGCGTTGTCATTACCCTTGAGGTATAACACCGCTGCTTCACTAAATGCCCATTTTAAATGTGCATTGCCAATCTTATTCCCCTGCGTACCATGTGTTTTACCGGCCGATTCTGCTTTGCATTTTACTAACCGTGAATACGAAGCAAACTTCTGAACTGTTGGAAACCGCTCAATATCGCCAACTTCATACAAAATGGTAAGGGCTAGAATTTTCCCGATACCTGGAAACGACTTAAGAATATGTAAATCTGTTGCACAGTGTGTTTGTGCCTGAGTCTTTACATAATGTTCAATTTTGTAGAGCTCACTCACCATTGTTTCGATTATATTTAGATTTAAATCCATGCTCTTTTGCACAGCTTCGTCTGGAAAAAAGTGACGCATCTTTTCTCTATCAGGTGAGTTTCTTAAATCTAACCGAGTTTCTAGTGCGGGTAAGTTGTATTGACTGACTGTGCTGGCAACATGCGCTTTCAGTTGAGCACTCATTCTCATTATGTGGGTGCGACGGCGAAGCGCATCTCGAATAGAGCGATGCTCCTTTGAATAAGCATGCGCGAGTGGGAAGTTCCCACCGCGCATTAGCTTCGCTATTTTTAGTGCGTCAATTTTGTCGTTCTTCGTTTTACCGGCATGAATGGCCTTCATATAAAGCGCATGGCCAAGAATGAAATCAATATTATGCTCTTCACAAAAGTCGGATACCCAATACCAGCAGTGCATACATTCAACACCAACAACAATATTGCCCAGATATGGCTTTAAAAGCGCTAACAGTTTGTCGGGTGAATCATCGATTTTTTCGTGAACGAGAATGTTGTTTTCATTATCAATAATGCAGACATAAAGCAGTCTGGTGTGAAGATCGATTCCACAATAGTACGGATGTGTATTAGTATAAAAGTTCATTGAGTTTTCTCCCTTGGTTTGGTCGCCTATTAGGATAAACTCAGTTTATGCTGATAGGGAGGAGGCTCAATGATTATCAAACCACTCAAGGCTCTCGCTTCGCTTGCTGGGACGCTAACACATGGGCTGCGTCACTTCGTTCCTAATTTTAGCCCATGTGTTATCGCCCCTTAGTGGGGTGTTATGTTTCGAGTAAACCATGGCATTAATTGAAGATTTTGAGAAAAAAGCAATTACTCTGTTGTGTAGTGGAATTTTACCCAACTCGGTCTTGCATTCGGTTATAAACTTTCCAGAGTCAGTAGAAGTAAAATTCACTGGCGCGGAATATATGCTTTTTATCAAGCACTTTGAACTTCCAACTGACCAACTGAAATTCGAACAACCTAGTGTTGCAGGAGAGTATCAAGGTCATCAGCTTACATTCAACATATTCATCGATGCTCAGATACTTTGCTTAGAATGCTCAAATTATTTAGGTCTTTGCATCTCAGAAGAGATAAGAAAAGGTAGTATTTGGGTTCATGCCACATAACAAAAAAATTAAGTCACTCACTTCGTTCGTTGGGACGCTAACACGCAGGGCCGCTTCGCTATTATGCCCTACGTATTATCGCCCCTTATTTAAAAGTTAGGTGCTGAATTGTGAGTTTTAGATTTTTCGTACTGTTTATATTTTCCTGGCCGGTAGCTGCGGGGGAACTGCATCTGGTATTTAGAGAATCTCACTTTCTGAACCAGTATCGGCACGAATTTTATATAAATGAGGCACAATACGTTTACATCGATGATCATTTCAAACTAAATGATGAAGGTAAATGGGTGCCAAAAATCCCAGCGTTAAAGATAAAGACTTTGAATTCAGACGACCAAACAAAGCTTATTAACCAACTAGTAGAGTTGGGAGTTGGCGAGTGGAAATCTGAATATCCCGCAAGTGATGTCTCATTAATTTGCGACGGGTTATCATTCACGCTTTACGTAAAGTCCGACACGCTTAATATGTATTCATCTGGTGGGTGTGACTTTCCGCCAAATTATGAAAAAGTCAGACAAATACTAGAAGATTTATGAACGCACCTAACAAAAAAATCATGTCGCCCGCAGGCGGGCTGGGACACAAACAGGCAGGCGGCTTCGCCATTATAGCCTGCCTGTTTGTGCCCCATATTTAGGTGTTAGTTGCCTACAGGAAATTTTTGCTTTTGGTGTAAAACTCGAAGAATGTGAAT
>OJBZ01001104.1_pt1 | contig 10372 bp, 9 predicted proteins | sample 1591671 | NCBI WGS metagenome assembly OJBZ01 (sample SAMN05416850, study PRJEB24817) | seawater metagenome | isolation source: Sea water | place: Canada:Atlantic | collected 2013-07
GAGATAGGAGTCCGTCTCGTGGGCTCGGAGATGTGTATAAGAGACAGGTATGATGGTTAGGGCAGTAGCTAAAAGTTGCATTTTGACCCCAGCCCGCTAAATGTCCTGTTGCCGCGTAGGTTAAACCAATGCGAGTTGCGCCATACTGTAATTTATCGCCTGTTTTTATTGCTGACTTATGAGCGACGAGTTGTTCATTTAAGAGCGGTTCATAGACTTTATTATTGTTAGTATCGGTAAATACACTCAGTTCTTGATGCCAAGTGTTTTTACATTGGTTTTGTTCGTTTAATGGGCAGAGGGTCACTCTAGTGTTTGTAGTTAATGCGGTGTTTCTAGCGGTTAGAAGTAGGCGGTGGAGTGTGAATATTTCATTGTCTACACGAGTGTAAACAATGAAATTATTGAGGCTTGGGATACCAATAGCAATTAAACTCAACAAGACTGCTAAAGCAACGAGTACTTCGATAATCGTAAATCCAATAGTTTTTGACATAACAACCATTCCTTAGTTGAGTATACTTTTTCTAGTGGTGGTCAAATTACCTAAAATGACAATTATTATACTGAAATTTGACTATATAGTTATAGTCAATAAGTGTACGGATTTCCACATGATAACGCTTAGTTTTCATATATTGTTGGGATGGCTAAACGCTTATGTTGCGTTTTCATATAGATAGCGATAATTTTTTCTTCAACTGATTTATCGTTATTTTTGCCTTCTAAGAAGTCGTCTAATTGGTCGTAACTGAGTCCTAAGGCATCTTCGTCTTTTTTACTCGGCGCTAGTTCTTCTAAGTCGGCGGTTGGCGCTTTATTAACTAGTTGCTCCGGTGCACCTAAAGCATTAGCGAGTTGTTTTACTTGCCGTTTAGATAACCCAAATAATGGCGCTAGATCACAAGCACCGTCACCCCATTTAGTAAAAAATCCGGTAATGTTTTCTGCTGAGTGATCTGTACCTAGGACTAAACCACCTAATATACCGGCAATATGATATTGCATTACCATACGAGATCTTGCTTTAACATTGCCTTTTGAAAAGTCTATTGTAGCGACGGTTGCGGATAAAAGCTGAGCATCGTTTAATGCTTTAATTGCTTCATTATGAATACCTTCAACACCAGAAAATATATTCGTGCTTAAACTATTGCTAGGTTTTATAAACTTCAATGCCAGTTGTGCATCATCTTCGTCTGCTTGGATATTAAAGGGCAGCCTTATGGCGATAAATTTGTAAGTTTTTGTGGCTGCCGATATTTCACTATTTAAGCTATCAACGGCCAGTTGGGCAAGACGTCCACAAGTAGATGAGTCAACACCGCCACTTATGCCTAAAATCAACGATGTTAGTCCAGACTGTGTTAGCTTTTGCTTGATAAACTCGACTCGACGTTCAATTTCAAAGGTCGTATTAATTTCAGGTAATACTTTCATCTCATCGATTATTGCCTGCGCGTTCATTATATTTCCTTTTTGTGATATGTGTAGGTAAGTGACATATTATTTTTAGCTGATATTTTACTTAGAAGAATAACAGTGTAACAAAATCTATCTTTGATTAGAATTATTGCACTATAGCTGTGTGCCATTTCTGTGTACAATTGCTTGATAATAAGCTTTGATGTAGATAATTATTGTTAATAAAATGCTGCGTCTCAAATCAAACTATAGGCCGTTAAAATGAAGAAAATTGAAGCGATAATTAAACCGTTTAAAATGGATGATGTACGTGAAGCTTTAGGTGAAATAGGTGTCACCGGTATGACAGTATCTGAAGTCAAAGGCTTTGGCCGCCAAAAAGGCCATACAGAGCTTTATCGTGGTGCTGAATATATGGTCGATTTTTTGCCGAAAGTAAAACTAGAAATTGTTGTAACAAAAGATAATGTTGAACGCTGCGTAAATACAATTTTAGAAACGGCGCAAACAGGAAAAATTGGTGACGGTAAAATCTTTATCACAGATGTTGAGCGTGTAATACGCATTCGTACGGGAGAAGAAGACGAGGAAGCAATTTAAGTATAAAAAAATACCAGCTTAAAGCTGGTATTTTTAGTTAAATATAATGATAAATTATCTCAGGCGATTATTTAGAAACTAAGGCGTTATTAGGATAGTTAGCTGCTAATACTTGTTGAGCATTAATACGTAAATCACTTAAACCTAATTTTTCGTAGCATACGATCATAATTTCTAATGCTTCTTCAGTTTCTGGGCTAGGAGAGAAGTACTCCACAATATACTTACCTCTATTAGCTGAAGATACATAAGCCTCGCGTTCTAAATAGTAGTGTGCAACAGATAGCTCATACTTTGCTAGACGCGACTTTATCGCAATCATACGTTGGCGAGAATCAGCAGCATATTTACTTTCAGGGTATTTTTCTAACACTATTTTTAAATCATTAAATGCATCGCGTGCAGCACTAGGATCTCGATTTGAGCGATCTATACCCGCTAAATCTTGAAATAAATTCTCTTGAGTAGCAATGTTGATTAGAGCCCGCATATAATAAACATAATCTACATTGGGGTGTGCAGGATTGAGTCGTAAGAATCGATCGGTTAACGCCAACCCTTGCGCAGCATTACCGCTTTTATAGTAAGCATAAATCAGATCCAACTGTATCTGATGAGAAATTGGTCCATAAGGAAAACGAGAATCTATCGCAGATAATATTTGGATAGCCCTTTTGTACAAACCGTTATCAAGAGATTCTCGTGCATCGGCAAATAATGCTTGTGCGGACTTATCCGGCACTTTTTCAATTTCTTTTTCGTTTGTTCCTGAACACCCAGCTAATCCTAGTATTAGCGTAAGGCACATTATTTTTATTGTCATTTTTTCCATAGACTTCAATATCACTACTTTGGTTTAGTTAAAATAAATATCTTCTTCGCCATAATTACTTAATGTAATTGCTTTAGCAAAGAGGTAAAATAAGCATTGGCATTCTAACCTAGCAATCATGCCTTGCACAGTGCTAATTAATAGAGAGTTTAATGGCTGAAATAATTCAACACCGGGACACGGTTCCCGAATCATGCTTAGGTAAACGTTTCGACCAGACTTTGGCCGAGATGTTCCCTGATTATTCACGTTCACGATTAAAAGAGTGGATTTTAGCCGGTCATGTTACGGTTGATGGCCTCGTCGTCGACAAAGCACGCGAGAAAATGTTTGGTGGTGAAGAAATTGCCATTGATACAGAAATAGAGGCTGAAGTGCGTTTTGAAGCGCAAGACATACCTTTGAATATTGTTTATGAAGATGATGATATTTTAGTTATTAACAAACCAGCAGGCTTGGTTGTACATCCTGGTGCCGGCAATCCTGATGGAACAGTGCTAAATGCGCTATTACATCATTGTCCACAGTTAGATGTCGTGCCTAGAGCAGGCATTGTACATCGTCTAGATAAAGACACGACTGGTTTGATGGTGGTTGCAAAAACAATTGCTGCGCAAACCAATTTGGTTGAGTCACTGCAAGCGCGTGAAATCACTCGTGAATACGAAGCGATTGCGAGTGGCATTATGACCGCTGGCGGAGTGGTTGATGAGCCAATTGGCCGACACGCGACAAAGCGCACGCACATGGCCGTGACATTTTCAGGACGCCCGTCAATAACTCACTACCGTGTGATGGAAAAATTTAGGCTGCACACGCGTTTACGTTTGCGCTTAGAAACAGGACGAACGCATCAAATTCGTGTTCATATGGCACATATCACTCATCCTTTAGCTGGAGATCCTGTTTATGGCGGCCGTCCTCGACCACCTAAAAATGCCTCTGAAGAATTACGTGAGATGTTACGCCAATTCAAACGTCAGGCTTTGCATGCAGCAATGTTGTCTTTATATCATCCTATCACGGGTGTACAAATGACCTGGCATGCGGATATTCCTGCTGATATGGTAAAACTAACGGATATGTTACGTGAAGACACAAAATTGCATTTAGTTGAAAGTGATTACTAATAAGAAGAATATTATCTACATTGACTGGCCAATACCTAAAGTATTGGCCTTTAGTACAACTCGATTACCCCTTAGCAATCAAGCCACTTCCAAATCTCCTTTACATATACGCCCAAATATCACTAATACAGTAAACACCCAGTCAGAATTTGATTATTTCAATCTTGGCAATCATGTTGGTGATTGTCCCAAGACAGTACTTAGAAATAGAACGTCGCTACTTAACTATTTACCCGTAAATGCAAAAGTGCAGTGGTTAGAGCAAGTTCACGGTAGCCACGTTGCGGAAGTTATTAAGCATGATAAAAGTCCTATTGTGGCTGATGCAGTGATAACACGTAGTCGAAATGTTGCGTTGGCTATAATGACGGCAGATTGTCTACCTATTTTACTTTCTAACAGCGAAGGTAGTGAAATTGCGGCAATTCATGCTGGTTGGCGACCGTTAGCTGCAAACATTATTTTGAATACACTGTCTAAGATGACAGCAGAAAATAAAGATATTCACGCATGGCTTGGCCCGTGCATTGGTAAGTCAAATTTTGAAGTTGGCGTTGAAGTGCGGCAAGTATTTTGTGCGCTATCACAAAAGCTGTCACGCTTTTTTATAACAAGCACGGGTGACAAGTATCATGCAGACTTAAGCGGGCTTGCGAGACATTTATTAGAAATGGCGGGTGTTGTTTCTATTACACATCACCAAGAATGTACTTTTGCTGATAAAGATAAATTTTATTCTTATCGAAGAGAGTATAAAACTGGACGAATGGCGTCTATCATTTGTTTAGAAAAGTAATTATGGCGTAGGCTTTTATAAAAGCTTTAGCCACAACAAATAAAAATTAATTCAAGGATTCGAAATGAAAATTTTGTATATGGTTATTTTATTATGTCTAGCTAGTTGTAGTGATTCAAGCAAAGGAAATAGTGATACTAGCCAAGGTAATAGTGCACCACCGCCACCTAAAGAAAGCCCGATGATTGCTATTCCAGATAACAGAGATGTAGATCATTATAAAATTCTTTTTATAGGTAATAGCCATGTTGGGGGCGGATTGGCAAATATCGTTCAAAAAATGTTTGAAAATAATTTAACCACTAAATTAGTTACTAGCCAACTTGCACCTGGCAGTGCGTTCTTAGAAGAACGGATTAGTGATGGTATTACCTATGAAAAAATTAAAAGCGAGCAATGGACTCATATCATTTTACAGGCGCAAAAGGTGTCATCGAGTCAATCAATACTTTACCCCACTAGAGCTGCTGAATCTTGGGTTGATTTAGTTAAAACTGAATTATCTGCAACACCAATAATGTTTCCAGAACATCCGCAAAAAGGCCGCGTTTTTGAAGCCAGATATATTCACGACATACACTTAGGTATTGCGGAAAGAACCCCTGCTTGTGTTGCTCCCGTTGGTTTAGCATGGGATCTAGCTTTTGAACTTTATCCAGACTTGATATTACACCAAGATGATGGCAATCACGCTAATGTTACGGGCCTATTTTTAAGCGCGTTAGTGTTTTATCAGACAATAAGTGGCGAGTCAGCTGAAAACTTGTCTTATATAGAAGATGTGGCAGTTGGTAGTATTACGCAAGAGCAACTTGCACAAGTTGCTAGTCAAGCAATTGCGAATAATGCACCTTGTCAGTTTTAAGATGATTTTTTAGCTAAAGCTTGAATTAACGCTGACCGCCCATAAATTAGTAGTAAGAATATTGAAAGCCTTATTAAAAGCATTAGGAGAAGGTTAATGCGTTTAGAGCGATTTACCCAAACTTTTCAAGTAGCTATATCTGATGCACAATCCATAGCATTAGGTAAAGATCATCAATTTATTGAACCTGTACATTTAATGTTGGCGTTATTAAATCAAAATGCCAGTAGTATTATCCCATTATTAAAAAGCGCCGGTATTAATGTTCGAACATTGAGAGCGCAAGTCGAAGCTGCTATTGAAGAATTGGCACAAGTGTCAGGTACGGGTGGTGAAGTACAGCTATCTTCTGCAATGGGAAATATTTTAAATCTTTGTGATAAATTCGCACAAAAGCATGGTGATAAGTTTATCTCCTCAGAAATATTTATGCTGGCAGCGTTACAAGATAAAGGTAAATTGGGTCAAGTTCTTAAAGGTTTAGGAGCAAATGAGCAGAGAATTCAAGATGCTATTGTACACATTCGTGGCGGAAAAAATGTTGATGATGCCAATGCTGAAGAAACGCGTCAGGCCCTAGATAAATATACTGTTGATTTAACTGAACGAGCTGAGCAAGGAAAGTTAGACCCTGTTATCGGTCGTGATGATGAGATCAGACGTACAATTCAAGTTTTACAACGTCGCACTAAAAATAACCCGGTATTAATTGGCCAGCCTGGTGTTGGTAAAACAGCGATTGTTGAAGGTTTAGCGCAACGTATTGTTGATCATGAAGTTCCGGAAGGAATTCGCAATAAACGCGTGTTATCACTCGATATGGGTGCTTTGGTAGCTGGCGCCAAATATCGTGGCGAATTTGAAGAACGTCTCAAAGCCGTACTCAATGAGTTAAGTCAGCTCGAAGGGCAGGTCATACTTTTTATTGATGAACTGCATACTATGGTTGGCGCCGGTAAAGGTGATGGTGCGATGGATGCAGGGAATATGTTGAAGCCTGCATTAGCCCGAGGCGACTTACACTGTGTCGGCGCGACTACATTAGATGAGTATCGTCAATACATTGAAAAAGATGCTGCTTTAGAACGGCGTTTTCAAAAAGTATTGGTAGATGAACCCAGTGTTGAAGACACGATTGCTATATTGCGTGGCCTCAAAGAACGTTATGAGCTTCACCACAATGTAGAAATTACCGATCCTGCTATTGTTGCAGCAGCAGCGTTATCACATCGTTACGTTAGTGACCGACAATTGCCCGATAAAGCAATAGACCTTATTGATGAGGCTGCGTCGAGTATTCGTATGCAAATGGACTCAAAACCTGAAAACTTAGACCGATTAGAACGTCGTTTAATTCAGCTGAAATTAGAGCAGCGAGCACTATCAAAAGACTCAGATCCTGCTTCGATAAAACGTTTAGATTTGATATCAGATGATATTGTTACTTGCCAAGCGAGTTATGATGAATTGGACGAAGTCTGGAAAACCGAGAAAGCGGCATTACATGGCACACAGGCCATTAAAACCGATTTAGAGCACGCTAGAATCGAACTTGAAGCTGCACGTCGAGTTGGTGACCTTAATACCATGGCCGAATTGCAATACAGTCGTATCCCAAATCTTGAAAAGCAGCTCGATCTTGCTAGCCAAGCAGAAATGCAAGAAATGACCTTGCTACGCAATAAAGTTACCGATGTTGAAATTGCTGATGTGTTAAGCCGAGCTACCGGCATCCCAGTATCAAAAATGTTAGAAGGCGAGTCCGACAAGTTATTACATATGGAAGATAACCTCCATAAGCGTGTCATTGGCCAGTCAGAAGCGGTTGTTTCAGTATCAAATGCTATTAGGCGATCACGTGCAGGCTTAGCAGATCCAGACCAACCAATAGGTTCATTTCTCTTTCTCGGGCCAACAGGTGTTGGTAAAACAGAATTAACAAAAGCGTTAGCGCATTTTCTATTTGATAGTGAAGACTCATTAGTGCGCGTTGATATGTCTGAATTTATGGAAAAACACTCTGTCGCTCGTTTAGTCGGAGCACCTCCAGGTTATGTTGGTTATGAAGAGGGGGGATATCTAACGGAAGCCGTAAGACGTAAACCCTATTCTGTTATTTTGCTAGATGAAATTGAAAAAGCTCACCCAGATGTTTTTAATATTTTACTGCAAGTACTCGATGATGGTCGTTTAACTGATGGACAAGGGCGTACAGTAGATTTTAAAAATACGGTTATTATTATGACCTCAAATATTGGCTCCGATATCATTCAGGAATATGGTGATGATAGTCAATATCAACAAATGAAAGCTAGAGTGATTGCTGAATTAGGTCAACACTTTAAACCCGAGTTTATTAACAGAGTTGATGAAACTGTGGTTTTTCACCCGTTACTTGCGGAGCAGATCAAAAATATTGCTAGTATTCAAATATCGGCTTTGACTAAGCGGCTAGAAGAGCGGGATATAACTATGACGCTATCCGATGAGGCATTGTCTTTCGTCGCTTCAGTAGGGTTTGATCCGATTTTTGGAGCGAGACCCTTAAAGCGTTCTATTCAGCAAGAAATAGAAAATCCACTGGCACATAAATTACTCGCTAATGAATTCTTGGCAGGCGATCATATTATGGTTGAGCATGGTGATAATAAATTAAACTTCAATGTCAGTGCGAAAAGTCATTAATAAAGCTTTTCGCGATTAGTGATGAGGTATATTCAAACAGAGGTTTATTGATTTAGTTAGCACAATAAACCTCTGCTTGTTTGGTATTCATCGCTAACTGTTGTTCTTTTTCTACCGCTCCTAAAACTTTGACATTACCTTTTACATCTTTATATTGAATTTTATCAAAATTTTGTAATATTTCTATATTTTCACGAGCAGTAACACACTTGTCATTATTGTCGTTTGTATCGCTAGGTACAATATCGATTGGCTGAGGTTTTTCTGTCGATGTTTTTTCGTCTATAATTGCTGATGACTTTTTATTGTTTGCCATGCTGATTTCAATATAATCATCATGACTTGGTTGGTTTTGACTAAAATGAACAACATTATTCTTGTCAATCCAACGATAAACCGTGAGTTCTTCAGCGGCCAAAACATTGCAATACACTAATATCATTAAAAGTATTAATAATGTTTTAATGTTCATAACGGTACCTGTCCATAAATTAATGCTGAATTGTATATATCATTAGTATAATAGTTAGAGCAATAGTGATTGACGACTAAAATCTAATTGCTACAATGTTTTATAACAACACAACGGACAGTTTACAAATTTTTGATTCTTTTATTTACTATTCGTTAATACTACAGCTTTCGTTAATAATTAAACCTATGCTAGATTAACCCCTATACATTAACTATTAACGTACCTCGGTTTTATTTATGCCAAATAAACATAATGACGATTCGTTGCCAACACGTGGCATATACCTCTTACCTAATTTATTAACGACAGCAGGTCTATTTGCAGGATTCTATGCAGTAGTGTCGTCAATGAATGGTCACTTTATCAGTGCCGCAGTTGCTATTTTTATTGCTATGATTTTTGATGGTTTAGATGGGCGAGTAGCTCGTATGACTAATACTCAAAGTGAATTTGGTGCTGAATATGACAGTATGGCAGATATGGTGTCATTTGGTATAGCACCTGGACTCGTTGCTTACAATTGGGCATTGTTCAGTTTTGGTAAATTTGGCTGGTTAGCTGCGTTTATATATGTTGCTTGCGCTGCGCTGCGTCTTGCCCGCTTTAACACGCAAGTAGGCAGTGCAGATAAACGCTACTTTCAAGGATTAGCTAGCCCGGCAGCTGCAGGTGTTATTGCTAGCCTTATTTGGGTTGGTAGTGAATATAAAATTAACGGTGAAGATTATGGTTTGATTATCGGCATTATTACCATTGTTGTAGGCTTATTAATGGTGAGTAACTTTCGATACAACAGTTTTAAAGACGTTGATTGGAAAGGTAAAGTGAATTTCGTCTTTGTTTTACTTATTGTATTAGTATTTGTAGTCGTTGCATCAAGCCCAGAAAACATTCTACTTATTATTTTTGGCCTATATGCCTGTTCTGGACCGTTTACAACGATTCGCTCAGTAAAAAAATTAAAATTTGAACATGTTTTGGGAGATGATCAAGATGCAGACTTCCACAATGATAAAATGAGTATGACCGAAAATGAGATAAAAGCCAAAAATGATGAGTCTAAATAGCGGATATTTGTAACGTAAGTTAAGAGTTATTAGGATAAAGACTTAGTGAAAGGGGGCTGTTAGACGCTTTCTTTACTTTATTTGAACGAAAAACAAACGACCTGTTTAATAAAAAAGCAAACAAACACATTTATGCAATTTAATTGCAATTAGCGGTTGACGCGGGGCGAGAAATCTCTAAAATGCGCTCCACTTCTTCGGGACAAGTCGAAGAGGTGGTTTTAATGAGTTATCTAAGGCGGTTGAGGCTGAATTGGTTAACTTAACGTTTTTAAACGGTTGGTTTTGAAAGTTGAAAAACTTTGAAAATAAATTCAAAAAAACGTTGACATTAAAACTCAGGTGCGTAGAATGCGCATCTCGCTTCAGGCAAGGCCTGCAGCAACGAAACACCTTACGGTACAGAGCGAATGAGATTCTTACCGGTATCATCTTTGATGATACGTTCTTTAACAATTAGTTATCATGCAATTTGTGTGGACACTCACATTAACGTT
>OJBZ01001120.1_pt1 | contig 10195 bp, 13 predicted proteins | sample 1591671 | NCBI WGS metagenome assembly OJBZ01 (sample SAMN05416850, study PRJEB24817) | seawater metagenome | isolation source: Sea water | place: Canada:Atlantic | collected 2013-07
AGAAAGAAGTGGTGCGTCCGAGATGACTCGAACATCCGACCCCTACCATGTCAAGAGAACGCACATAGTATTTTGAAATATCCCCTTGTAACTCAATGTTAAATCATTTCACCTAAACCCCTTTATTTTACTGGCCTAAACGCCTATTATTTGTATGTGGTCGCTGACTGACGTTATTTAGCGTTGGTGGTCACACTAAAATATTGTGCGACACCCGTGCGACATTGATAATAGGAAGTGTGCGACATGGCAACTTTAAAGGCAAAGTTAACCGATTCGTTGTTAAAAAATATAGATCCTGAAATAAGGCGCATCAGCGATACCGAGGTTAAAGGATTTCATCTTCGGTTGGGGAAGCCTAAACCAGATGGAATTAGATCGGGTGCTTACTATCTCTATTACCGAATCGGCGGCCGTGAAGGGTTTGAGCGCAACTATAAGATAGCTAGCCTTGATGAAAAAAACATTACGCCAGCTAAAGCCCGAGACGATGCGAAAATTTTACAAGGACGTATAAAAACAGGCGTTGACGTTTTCGCAGAACGTGAAGCCAGAGAGAAAGAATCAGCAGCACAAAAAAAGCGCGCTGATATAGCTGAATTAGAGCAAGCAAAGCAAGACTCTGAGACCGTCGAGTATCTATTATTAGAGTTCACAGAGCGATACCTAAAACGCGAGCGTAAGCGCCCCGAGAGCGCAATTAGCATATTCAACAATGATGTTATTCCGCAGATAGGCAAAGTCCCGTTATCAAGCGTTACCAGCCGTTTAATTCTCAATGACTGTATCGATTTAATTGTAGATAGAGGCCACAAGCCACACGCACGCAAGACCCTAGCCCTAATTAAGCAAGCATTTCAGTTTGGCGTAGATAGAGGCCTAATAGAAATTAACCCTATTGCTAATACTTCGGTGACATCAAACACCGGCAAAGAGATTGCCCGTGATCGGTATTTAAACGATGACGAGTTGAAGCAACTATTTATAGACTTGCCAAAAGTCGGGATCACAAGGCAAGTTCAGTTAGTAATAGAATTGCTCTGCTTAACTGGCTGCAGAGTTCAGGAGTTAACCCTTGCCGAATGGTCGCATATCGACTTTGAAAAACGTATGTGGCACTTCCCTCCTGAAAACACCAAGAGCCGCCGCGGTGAAGAAAAGCCGCACTATGTTCCAATCAATGACGAAATAATTAAACGACTTAAAGAGCTATCAGTTCAGTTTGATTTTTTAGGCAGTAAGTATGTTTTCCCCTCAGTAACGAATAGAACAGGCTTACCAGGCACACAACCCATTGATAAGCGCAGTGTTGCCCGGGCTATCAAACGGCATATTAGACCTGATGACGTTGACGAGCCTAAAGGCAGATTTATAAACGTTGCAGCATTCACGCCGCACGACTTTAGAAGAACGCTACAAACGCACTTATCAAAAATGAAGGTCGATACCATTGTCACTGAGAAATTGCTAAACCATGAGCTAGCAGGAATGATGAGAGTTTATAACCAGCATGATTACATGGACGAACGCAGAGAAGCGCTAGAGCTTTGGGCCAACAAAATTAAGGATTTAACAGCATGACCAATTTTGACAACTACGTCCCTAAATTATTGCTCGAAGCACTAGAAGGTAAAGGGGATTTGCTTTCCCCAACCATAGTTCATCCTGAAATATGGCATCGGTTAGTGACTAAAAACCCAACAAATGAAAAAATCTGGAGGCTAGTATATAGACATGTTAATAGCAGTACGCCGAGTGTTTTTAAACATCAATTCTTTGCGTACCGTAATTTTATCGAGCGAATTGAAACTGCATATGATGGGATGGATAATTGGGAGAAACGGACCAATGCAGAAAAAAAGGAGAGGATTAACGAAATAGCACGATTAGCAAAAGCTCTTTCTAAGAAAATTCAGGGCACGCCATTTGATACGCAGGTCTTTGAATACTTTAACCATGAGTTTTACTTAGAGGCTCTAAATGAGATCAGTGAAAACAAGCACGATATGTTCGATTTAAACGTGAATGACCAATTTAACCTATCAGGTATTTACTCCCCTGATATCAGTCAGATAATGAATAACATGTCAGAGAGCATTAAGGAATCTGGAGCTGAAAGTGGAGTTCTTTCAAAAGTAAACGCTGAGGACTCCAACATAACTTATTTTGTAAGAGTGATATCAGATTGGCTTAATACTCACTTCGGTTCACCTTGCCATGAGTTAAACTCATTGTTAGCGAGCGTCATCTTTGAAGATTCACTTACAGTCGAAGACGTAAGAAATAAGTTGCGCAGATACCATGCCTCAGAAGGAAAAATTTCATATTCAAAGCAATACATCAGTCGATCTATTCAGAATAAACCAGACTCTTTTAATGAAGAATAAGCCTGTGACAAAATGAGCAATTTATCTATACTTTGTCACTCTCATAACATCCCGCATACACCCTAATATGTCTCCAGCGATTGGCGCTAACCACTAATTACTGGAGATACACCAAATGTCATACTTAACCACTATCGAACTAGCAGCACAGCTTAAAATTTCAGAAGTCACGCTCAGACAATCTAGAGTTACTGGCAAATTATTGGGAGCGAAAGCACCAAGACATTTAAAGCTAGGGAGACAAGTAAGATACTTGAGCTCTGATATTGAGCAATGGATTAATGAAACCAACCAAGTGGAGGCAGCGTAAATGAAAAAAGCCGCCACTCAATCGAGCAACGACTCTCTTTCACTTAGCACGAAAAAGACTAGCAGCAACAAGCGTAAGACGCAAAAGGAAAAAACACTCGAGGCTTTTATCAAAGCTGGCCAAGATGGTTTTTACCAAATACAAGCGTACAGCGCATTTCAAACAACTTGCCTTCACACTGTCGTTTCCAACTTCCAAAAAGAAGGGATCATGTTCGCAAGGAGACCAATATCCCACCGTAACTCTGACGGAGGTGAAACCACTTTTACTCTGTATTGGTTGGAGGATGATGAGGCCATTTTGCGGGCGTTAACAAAGCTCAACTATTTACGTGCCAAACGAGGTCTACCACCCTATAAAGGCGGCCACCCCTATCTACTTGATAGCCTAATAGCTTAAGCCCTTCGGGGCTATTTTAGGGGGCACAATGGCGAAACCTCAACCATTCGCAGGTATACCGAATAGGGTTATTGATCATCCTGATTTCAATAAATTGTCTGGTAATGAAATACGTTTACTCCTTTGGTTTGCTTATCAATACAAAGGCAAAAATAACGGGAAGTTGTGCGCGGTTTGGTCGCAGGTAAAACACCGCGGGTTTAAATCACAAACAACGCTCAGTAACGCTATAAAAGGATTGAGGCAAAAGGGGTTTATTGAATTGAGTAAAGGTAACGCACTCACTCAAAACGGCAGGACGCCAAACTATTATGCCATTACGTGGGAAATGGTAAATGACATACCAGGCTTTCAAATGGATTTAAAGCCAACTAGAACCGCACTGAGGACGTTTATTGATGTTGTTGATAAACATAAACCTTAAATTTTCCATACTCCAGTTTCTGGAGGATAAAGGCTGTTTGTACTCCAGTTTATGGAGTATGCGAAACTTTTATACTCCACTTTCTGGAGGATGCGGAAAAAACCAAACTTAGTAAAAACAATCACTTATCGATTTATCAACCAATCTCGCATACTCCAGTTTCTGGAGACCTTAATAGTTAGCCATACATACAGTTTATTTAAACTGATTCAGTCTTTAAAAAACCACTTCTTAAAGGCTATTTATAATCGAGCGCAGTAAACAGGCTGAATTACCCGAAAAAGGGTAAGCGGTTACCCTAAAAGGGGTATTTATGTTTAGGTTTTTATCTAACGGCATGTGCTCACAGGCCAATCAGTCATTACCATTCAATAATGATTCAGATTAAAACCGTTAGCTAAACCGAAAGAAAAACCGATTCAAAGCCACGCAGAGCGAGAGGTACAGGCTAGAACTAAACCGATAGATAAACCGATACCTAAACCGTTAGGCCCCCTGAACGATAGTTGCCTAATCAGGCAACTAAAGTTGTCTAATCGGTTAACTATATCCTCGAAGCAATTAAACAAGCAGCTATGCAAGCCTTGTAATCACTGGGTACTAGCAAAACGCTATCCACCGACTCACTTCGAATAACAGTCATTTTTGACTAATAACTAGTCGTTTTTGACTGTTTTACTTAACTTAGTCCAGCAAGCATCTTTGACCCACTCTGAAAATGGTTGTTCACTGCGAACGGCATCTATTTTTTCAATTAACTCATTTTCAAATCTCATGTTCTTTTTGGTAGATGTGGTTCGTTTATCTGACCTAGGAGAATTATTTTTATTTTCTTCTTGCATTGCGGTGCGCACCCATACTATATTTAATACCAACTGGTGCGCACCATGTTACATCAAGATAACGATCTTGCCTAACCTTAATAACGGAGCAAAAACCTATGAGCGACAAAACAAAAGCTATCAATGATTACAGCGATACTATTCCTAACAACGTAACGAAAGCATGCTCGATTTCTGTAGTGCTGCAGGCAGCCATAGAGAACGATTGTGAGCCAACCAAGCCGCACTTAGTCAATACTCTCTGGGCGGTAATTGATTTACTGGCAGAAGCGGAGCAAGCAGAGGAGCGCATCCTAGAAATAGAGCGCGGCCACAAGCGCGGTGAGAAGCCTCAAACCGCCGGCGAAGGTGCTGACGCGTCAACCACGCGTGAAAGTGGCGTGAAAGCCGCGTAAAGAAACCTTTAACCGAATAATCAGCTTTAAATTAACCCTAATGCTTATTGGAGCAAAAATATTATGAACACTAATACTTACTCAGTTAATCAGAACAGCCTACAAGACGCCTTTATCAATCTTTCTCAAGTTTCAGCAATGCTCAACATGCTTGCAGAAAACGGTGACGGAGGTACCTGCTTTACTTCGCATGAAGATGCAATACAGGTTATCCATGGTTGCCGCCAGATGATCAATGACACTAAAACCGAACTAGAAAGTAACGCCGTAGCAAACACACCGGCGCATTTGAGCGTGGATGAATTGCCAAGCTCAGGGATGTAGCTACCTGGCACTAACTAAATTTTCATTCGCGGTGCCCTGAAACGGGGCATCGCTATGAATAGCGCTACATCTCACCAATCTTAATTCAGGATGGTTTATATTTAGGCCCCCACCCTACCCCTAAGCGAACAGCAAACCGAACAACCAATCGAACAGCCGAGAGCCGCAATAACACTGGCCTGAATAGGTAGTAGCGAACAGCCAATCGAACAGCCAATCGAACAGCCAACCGACCAGCCAAGAACAGCAGAAACAGTGCGTTGTATAGCAGTATCGACCTACCAAGCGACCAGCCAACCGGCCAATGAACTTTGATTTTTCCGCTTACGATTTTGTGAACCAAAAGTTTTTTTCATAGATTTCACACCCACGAACATGCACATACAAAAACCCTTTAAAATCAAAAACTTAGGTGTTTACAGACTTTTTCGCAAGGTTTATAGTGACTTTGCTCAAGGGTTCATGTCTTTGGGCAACTTCCTAGTTTGAAAAAGTGGATGTTCCCGAAAGCATATAGTCCATAAAGTAAAAACCGCTATTTGCGGGTGAGTAAGAAGGGAAAAGCAGTTTATTACCTTTTCTGCCTTCCCTTCCTACCCTCTAGATGGTTGCCCACTTTTTAATTAAATGGAAAACCAAACTATGAAGAAACTTTTAGAATTACGCTCTACCAAAGCTGAACTGCATAAGCAGATGAAAGCTATCGTTACCACCGCAGAAACAGAAAAACGCTCGCTGACTTCAAATGAGTCAACTAAGTTTGAAGAACTGCAAAAGCAAATTACCGACCTCAATCAAAAAATTGAATGTGAAGAAGTCTTAGCAGACAACGAACGTTCACTTATCACTGGCGAAACTCCAGAAAGCAAAACGGATAAACCAAGCAACAGCGAGTTAAGAGCATTTGTTCAAACAGGTGATCAACGAAGCTTAAGCGCTGGCGCAAATGCAGACGGTGGTTACACGGTCATTCCGGCAATCGATAAGGACATTACTAAGGTATTAAAAGAAAGCTCAGTCTTTCGCCAAAATGCCACAGTAAAAAGTATTTCCACTGAGAAGTACGAAAAGCTAGTCAGTGTTGGCGGCACCTCTGCCGAGTGGGCAGATGAAAGCGATACACGCGGCGAGACCGATACAGGTAAGCTCGAAAAAGTACAAATCCCAGTACATTCACTGTACGCATTCCCTAAGACAACCCAAGAGCTTTTAGACTGGTCAGACTTTGATGTATCAGGCTGGTTAAGTTCAGAAGTCGCAGACGAAACCGGGCTAAAAGAAGAAGCAGCATTTTGGACCGGTGACGGTTCCAAGAAACCTAAAGGCCTACTTACCTACACTCGCGATGCCGCAAACGATGCAACACGCTCATTCGGTGAAGTACAGGAAATCGAATCGGCATCAACAGGCACGATTGTAGGCGATGACCTTATCACCCTATCGCACACACTGCGCACAGCTTACCGAATGGCCGCAAAGTTCTATATGAACGACACCATGCTTGAGAAGGTACGCAAACTCAAAGATACAGACGGTAACTACCTCTTTAGAGCTGGTATCGCAGAAGGCGCACCAAGCACATTACTTGGCAAGCCAATTGTTATTGCCGAAGACATCCCCGACGACCTAATCGGTTACGGTGACTTAGCAAGAGCATATTACGTAGTTGATCACACAAGCGGCACTCGAATGATTCGAGACAACATTACCCTACCAGGTTGGGTAAAAATGCTAACGACACGTTATGTAGGCGGTGGCCTAGTTGACTCAAACGCAATCAAGTTCTTAGCACCTAAAGCAGCGTAAACAAGCATAGAAATTAAGGGGCATTTAAAGCCCCTTTTTTGTAGAGGTTGAAATGAATCAAATTGAAATTAGAGCAGCGGCAGATCTTAGCTTACAAGGCAAAAAGATAATTGGTCGCCCCGTTGTTTACAACTCCCCTTCACAAGACCTAGGCGGGTTTGTTGAAGTCATAAGCGCTGGTGCTTTCGGTGATAGTGTTAATAGCGATATTCGTGCCCTTGTTGAACATGACCAGAAATTAATTCTTGGCAGAACATCGGCCGGCACAATGACAATCAAAGAAGACGAGCAAGGCTTGTTAGTCGAGATTGACCCGCCAAATATCCAAGCAGCTAGAGACTTAATGACAAGCATGGAACGCAAGGACATTAGCGGCATGAGTTTTGGCTTTACTGTTAACCCTGAAGGTGCTCAATGGGACTTTGACCAAGTACCCGCCCTGAGAACAGTGACAAGCGCAATCTTGTTAGAGGTCACTATAACCGGAATGCCCGCATACCAAGCAACTAACGTTGAAGTTGCCTTGAGAAGCTTAGCAGAATCAAATCAAAGCCATATCCTGAAGGATTACGCACGATATATAGAGGTTTACGGGTTATGAGTATTTATAATTTTTTTAAAAGAAGTGAACCAGCTGTAGACCCTTACGAGATGCTTCAGTCTTTGGGACTCGGTGAAGTAACCTCAAGCGGTCTGCATGTTAACAGCAGCTCAGCTCAATCCCTTCCTTCCGTTTATTGCGCAGTAGCAACAATTGCGGAAGCAATTGCCAGTATGCCAATTCATGTATTTAAGCGCGGCCCAAACGGTAAAGAAAGACTAGCCAGGCATAATATAGAACGGTTACTAAATTCAGCCCCTAATGCTTATCAAACAGCATACGATTTCAAAATATCAATGCTCAGAGCAGTGCTTCTTAGAGGCAACGCTTTCGCCCAAATTCACTTTGACGGATCTGGCAAGCCTAGCTCTTTAATTTGGATGCATCCGGACTCGGTGAGCGTTGAAATGCTTAGCAATGGCCGATTAGGTTATACATGTACAGGCATAAACGGAAAAATAAAAAAATTACTTCAAGAGGAAGTGCTTCACATAAAACACCACTCTGATGACGGCATATTGGGCAAAAGCCCCATAACAGTTTGTCGAGAGACAGTAGGTATTGAATTGGCATCGCTTGAACATGGCGCCGAAATCTTTAAAAACTCAGCTCGACTAAGTGGACTAATCAGCACTCCAACTGCATTAGGTAAAGGTGGAGTAGAATCGCTCAAGAAAGCAATTAAAGAAGGGTTCGCCTCAAAAGGAAATAGAGGCAAAGCGCTGGTAATCCCAGCTGATGTCAAGTACCAACAATTAAGCATGAGTAATCAGGATGCAGAGTGGATCGAATCGCGAAAGCTCGGTATTTCTGAGATTGCGAGAATGTTTAAGATTAGTCCTATTTTCTTAATGGACTATTCAAATAGCACATACAGCAACTTCAGCGAAGCTAGCAGAGCTTTTGTTACACAGACTCTTAGACCATGGCTGAGCAATATCCAAGAAGGCCTAGCAAGTCGCCTCATTAGTGATAGCAACCGCAGTACTATGATGGTTGAGTTTGAGACTAAAGACTTAATGCGAGCATCTGCCGAGGAAAGGTTCAAAGTCTATGATATCGCTATTCGAATGGGAGTAATGAACCCCAACCAATGTCGAGCAGCAGAGAACATGCCACCGCGAGAAGGTGGTGAACAGTTTAGCCAAAGCTGGATGCAACAAGACCAAGCACAAGCAGAATCAACAGAATAAAAGACGGATTAGGTGTCACTTCGGCGCATAGGGTACGGGGGTATTTTAAGGACTAGAGCCTTTTCCTACAGTACCGCCGCCTAAGTTTTTTTTACACACCGTCAGTTGAAAATTTAAGAAACGAGAAACAGGATCGACCATGACACAGCAATCATCAGCTTTAGAAAAGATGCTCAAAGGCACAAACCGCACCGATAGAGAAACGCCTAAACTCAGTGTAGACGGTGCTTACAGCTTCCCGCACTGCCCTAAACACCTCAAGGGTGATCATCGTAAAATTTGGGGTGAAGTAAATAAGGCAATGACTCAATACAGGGTGATCACCCTAGCTGATAAGCCACTTTTAGAGCAATATTGCTTTCTTTTAGCAAAATTACGGTCTGATCCTGACGCTTTTACAGCCTCTTTACACGCACAATTGAGAGGGTTAGCCACTGATCTGTGCCTAACACCAGAAAGTCGTGCTAAGGCTAAATTAGGGGCTATTGATGCAGATGCCGAAGCGCTTGCCAAGTATGGCGTTTAGTCAGAAGTTATCTAAATAATCTGTATTGATTGTATTAAATACACCTAGTTTTCTAAAGTTCACTATTAAATCTCCAATTTGCCCTGATGCAGAGATGACAAATGCTTCAGAAACATGAGTAGAAAACACTGACGAAACTTCTGCAAGCTGCTGGTCTATTCTGACTATTTCACAGCATAATGCGTCAATATTTCGAATCAGGGTAACTAGATAATTGAAGTCGCCTGGAAAGTCGGGGCAGCCGTTAGGATAGTCTCCACGAACTTTAAATTTAACAAAGTTCTCAAAGTAATATTTAACAGGTTTAGGTTGCGTAGTAGTACTTGTGAAATTTGATACGGAATTATACCAGGCGATGTATTTTTTATCGCTAACGTACGCAGTGCTAACAAATTTAGCCAAAACTAGTTCGATTAATCTATTGGACTCTTTAATTATTGAATCCTGCCGCCTAAGTAAGCAATCAATTTCAAGTTGAGACTGCATCGTCGTACTTGCCTTTAAAAATTCAACTTTCTGCAAGCCGTATGAACGAACGACATAAAAAAGGACAAGAAGAGCGATAAAAGGGCTTACCATGCCCGAGAGGTATGTGGCAAAAGCAGCCCAATCAGAAACCTTCTCAGAAAAAATCGGAATGCCTTTTTCAAAGTTCCAAGCGTAAACAACAATCGCCGAGAGAGCGAAGCCGAAAACAATAAAAAGTGATGTTTCGTTCTTTATATTAAAAGTACTTTTCTTTTTGATTTCTTCCATGAACTAGCACTTGTTTAGAGGTGATTTGGTTACATGGTATTGAACTAAGAGAGATTTACAACTGAAAATTAACAATGGTATACGTGAAAATACAATAGGTCTCAAAGTGCGACACTAGTGCGACATATAAGACTTAACAAATGATTGCGTTAGTGTTTACTATCGGCTGATAGCCTTAAGAAGTGGTGCGTCCGAGATGACTCGAACATCCGACCCCTACCATGTCAAGGTA
>OJBZ01001131.1_pt1 | contig 10128 bp, 8 predicted proteins | sample 1591671 | NCBI WGS metagenome assembly OJBZ01 (sample SAMN05416850, study PRJEB24817) | seawater metagenome | isolation source: Sea water | place: Canada:Atlantic | collected 2013-07
GGCTCGGAGATGTGTATAAGAGACAGCTTCCATCGTGGTGGTTGCCTGATAGTCGGTGCCGCCGTTTTCCTCAGCGAGGGCTGCAAAGGTTTCTGTCTGTTCGACCACACCCGCGTCAGAGCCGTGAAATTCCAGCAGCAACATCGGCGTTTCGGGCAGGTCGAGCTTGGCATAGCCGTTCACGGCGCGGACGACCATCGCGTCCAGCAGCTCGATCCGCGCCACGGGCAGCCCGTATTGAATGACGCTTTGCACGGTTTCGCAGGCGGCTTCTACCGACGGAAAGGAACAGCGGGCGGAACTGATCGCCTCGGGGATGCCTTGTAGTTTTAGCGTGATTTCGGTGATCACGCCCAATGTCCCTTCAGACCCCACCATCAGACGCGTCAGATCATACCCCGCAGAGGATTTGCGCGCCCTCGCACCGGTGCGGATCACGGTGCCGTTGGCCATCACCGCCTCGACCGCCAGCACGTTGTCCTTCATCGTGCCATAGCGCACCGCATTGGTGCCCGAGGCCCGCGTCGCCGTCATCCCGCCAAGCGAAGCATTGGCCCCGGGATCAATGGGAAAGAACAGGCCCTGATCCCGCAGATGGGTGTTCAGCGCCTCGCGGGTCACACCGGGTTGGACGCGACAGTCCAGATCGCCCGCGTTCACCTCGACCACTGCGTCCATCTGGGTCAGATCAATCGACACGCCCCCTGCCGGCGCATTGACGTGCCCCTCAAGCGAGGTACCGGTGCCAAAGGCGATGACCGGCACTTTATGCGCGGCGCACACCTTGACCACGGCGGCGACATCATCGGTCGAGCGGGCAAAGACCACCGCATCGGGGGCCTGATTTCTGATCCAAGTTGTTGTGTGCCCGTGCTGTTCGCGGATCGCCTCACCCGTTTGAAACTGCGTGCCGAACTGCTGCTTGAGGATGCCCAAGGCGGTGTCTATCCCCGTCTCGTTGCGGGGCATGTCGGTGGCCTGTGCCATATGGTCTTTCCTTTAGGTCAAAGTGGGCGATCACTCGCCAAGGGCGATGCCTTCGCGGCGCGGGTCAGCCCCGCCGCGCAGGTCGTCACCAATCGAAATCATATGCAACCCCGAGGTCAGTGCGCGTGTGTTCACCTCGTACCCAAGGGCTGTCAGCGCATCTGACATCGCGGCGGCGTCCGTGCCTTCTTCTAAGTCATAGGGGCCGAAACGGTTGATTGCATGGGGCAGCGCTGCGGCCTGTTGCACGTCCATGCCCCAATCCAGATGCGCGATGATTGCGCCTGCGACATAGCCGATGATGCGGCTGCCACCGGGGCTGCCCACGGCCAGAACTGGCGCGCCATTCTTCATCACAATCGTCGGTGCCATCGACGACCGCGGTCGTTTCCCGGGCTCGACGCGATTGGCAATCGGCACCCCGTCGGTGTGTGACCGGAAAGAGAAATCCGTCAGCTCGTTATTCAACAGAAATCCGCGTACCATCAGGCGGCTCCCAAAGCCGTTTTCAATGGTGGTGGTCATGCTTGCGACATTACCCATGCTGTCCACGATCGACACATGCGAGGTCGACGGCAGCTCGATCGAGATGTCATCGGCAAAGTTTAGGGCATGGTCGAAAGCGGGTGCACCTGCGGTGACTTCGGGCAGCGCATCGTCGCCCTGCAACAACTGGGCGCGTTCCGCCAGATAGGATTGGTCGAGCATACCGGTCACCGGCACCGGCACATAATCGGTATCGGCCACATAGCGCCCCCGATCCGCAAAGGCGAGCCGCGAGGCATCGCCGATCAGCCGCAGCACATCTGCGTCCGCCGGTCCGGCGCTCAGGTCCGCGTTTTCCAACAGCCCCAGTATTTGCCCAACGGCCAGCGCACCAGAGGACGGCGGCCCCATGCCACAGACCTCATGCCCGTGATAGGGCGCGCAAAGGGCGTCGCGTTCCTTGACCCGATAGATCGAAAGATCGACCTCTGACAGCACACCGGGGTTGGTGGCCCCTTGGACAGCCCCCACGATGTCGCGCGCAATGTCGCCGGTATAGAAAGCCTCCACCCCGCGTTCAGCCATCGCCGCGACCGTGCGGGCATAATCGGGATTCTTGAGCGTATCGCCTGCCTGAACCGGCGTGCCGTTCGGCATGAAATAGGATGCTGTCGTTTCCGATGTCGCCAGCCTTTCTGCGTCCTCCGCCACGAGCCCTGCAAGGCGTGGGGAAACGGCGAAACCCTTGTCGGCCAGTGCGATGGACGGCGCGAGCAAATCGGCCCAGGGCTGGTTGCCCCATTTCTCATGCGCTGCGGCCATCAACGCAGGGGTGCCCGGCGTGCCGACCGACCGCCCGCCAACGACGGCGTCAAAGAACCCCAGCGGCACACCTTGATCGTCCTGAAAGAGTTGCGGCGTGACCGCCAGCGGCGCGGTTTCGCGCCCGTCCAGCGTGGTCAGCTTGCCCGATGCGGCGTCATACCAGACCAGAAACGCCCCGCCGCCCAGGCCAGAGCTTTGCGGTTCAACCAGCCCCAGCATCGCTTGGACGGCGACCAGCGCATCGGCAGCGGTGCCGCCCTTGGCCAGCACATCTGCCCCCGCCTGAACCGCATGAGGGTTGGCGGCGGCGACCATCCAGTTCTGAGCTATGACGGGTTCGCCCGCATCCTTAGCCTCGAAGGCGGCGGTGATCTGCGGCGACATGGCGGTAAAGCTGCCTTGGCCGGCACCTTCGGGGGCGACGCTATCGGCGGCCTGTTGCGCGATAGCGGCCCCGCTTACAAAACCGCCTATGGCGATGACTGTGCAGGTCCGCCCGATGTATTTTACAATGTGATGTGCAAGCATGGTCCCCTCCCCGTTCCGGTGCTCGGGGTCAACCTACTTGTTTTTAGCGCCAGCGCAAATTGAACCGTGCCGGCGCCGCGCCTAAAGCATCGAGGGTACGACCTGATCCGGCGGACGGTGCCCGTCTTCGAAGGTCTTGATGTTGATGATGACCTTTTCGCCCATCTCGACGCGGCCCTCTAGCGTGGCCGACCCCATATGCGGCAAGAGCACGACATTGGTCAGCTCGCGCAGACGCGGATTGATGGCTGTGCCGTGTTCATAAACGTCCAGCCCAGCCCCTTGCAGCTCCCCGGCGCGCAGCATCCGCGTGAGGGCATTTTCGTCGATAACTTCCCCCCGAGAGGTGTTTACGATCACCGCATCCGGCTTCATCAGTTTAAGCCGGCGGGCGTTCATCAGGTGGAAGGTGCTTGGGGTGTGCGGGCAGTTGATGCTCATCACGTCCATCCGCGCAACCATTTGATCAAGGCTTTCCCAATAGGTCGCGCCTAGGCTCTCTTCGATCTCGGGGCGCAGGCGGCGGCGGTTGTGGTAATGAACCTGCATCCCGAACGCGGCAGCGCGGCGCGCGACAGCTTGACCGATACGCCCCATCCCTAGAATGCCCAAGCGACGGCCGCTGACACGCCCCCCAAGCAACGCGGTCGGGGCCCAGCCCTGCCAGTCGCCTGACTGCATCTGCGCCATCCCTTCGGACATGCGCCGCGTCACGGCAAGAATCAGGGCCATGGTCATGTCTGCGGTGTCTTCGGTGAGCACACCGGGGGTGTTCGAGACCAAGATACCGCGCTGCCGGGCCGTCATCACGTCAATATGATCGACGCCCGCCCCGTAGTTCGCGATCAGTTTAAGCCGGTCCCCCGCCTGCCCGATCAGGGCCGCGTCAATTTCGTCGGTCACGGTGGGCACTAGAATATCCGCGGTTTTCATCGCCTCGCCCAGTTCAGAGCGGGTCATCGGCGTGTCATCATCGCGCAACGTCACATTGAACAGTTCCGTCAATCGCTTTTCGACGACTTCCGGCAACCGTCGCGTGACTACAACACTTAGCGGTTGCTTTGACATTGTGGGCCTCCCAAATATGGCTTTGCACTGTGCTTGATGGCATGGTGTCCCAAGCAGAGACGAGGCACAAGAACCTCGCAGGGCAAAACTGCATTAAATCAACGGCAATAGACCAGACAGGCAGTCATGATACCGAAGTTACGTTCCGTCCTTTTAGGCGCTTTTGCAGCTGTTCACCTGTTCAGCGCCCCCGTTTATTCGGAAGAGGTCGGACAGGTGACGAACCTGCCGGTGCCCCGCTTTGTGTCTATGAAAGCCAGCGAGGGGAATGTGCGGCGCGGTCCTTCGCTGACGCACCGGATCGATTGGGTGTTCAAACATCGCGACCTGCCCCTGCGCATCACGGCAGAGCACGGCCACTGGCGCCGCGTCGAAGACCGCGACGGCATGGGCGGCTGGGTCCATTATTCCCTATTATCCGGCACGCGCACCGTTTTGGTCGAACAGGACCGCCTGCAATTGCGGGCGCGTCCCGACCCAAAGGCCCCTATCGAGGCAGAACTTGAACTGGGCGTGATCGCGCGGCTCGGGGCATGCGACCTTGAATGGTGCTACTTGCGGGTCGACGGCTTTAAGGGCTGGGCCCCTAAGGCGCGGCTGTGGGGCGTGGGCGCGCAAGAGCTGCGCGACTAGCCCTGCAATTGCACATGGCGCGATCTTGGGCTTAGGTGACGCAACACCTTACCCAGCGATCAGGAGCCCCCATGCAAGCAGTCACCTATTCAACCCTTGGCGAAGCGTGTGATGTGCTGACCCTGACCGAAATGCCAACCCCTGCCCCAGCCGCGAACGAAGTGCTGGTCCGGCTGTCAGTATCGGGGGTAAACCCCTCTGACGTGAAATCCCGGCGCGGCCGCCCCGGCGTGACCCATCCGCCGTTCGATCAGGTGATCCCGCACAGCGATGGCGCCGGCGTGATCGAAGCAGTCGGCGCAGGTGTGGACCCCGCCCGCGTCGGCCAGCGCGTCTGGATCTGGAACGGACAATGGCAGCGGCCTTTCGGCACTGCCGCGACACATATCGCCCTGCCACAGGCGCAGGCGGTACCGCTGCCCGATGACGTGAGCTTTGAAACAGCGGCCAGCCTTGGCATCCCCGGATTGACCGCAGCCCATGCGGTATTCAACGGGGGGGATGTCGCCGGACAAACACTTCTTATTCAGGGGGGCGCGGGCACCGTCGGCTATCTGGCGGTACAATTCGCCACTTGGGCCGGCGCACGTGTCATCGCCACCACCGGGCAAAGCGGGGCCGAACGCGCAAAGTCCGCCGGTGCCGATGTGGTGGTAGATTATAGTGCGACCGATCTGGCGCAACAGGTGCTGGATGCCAACGGTGGCGCACCCGTCGACCAGATCATCGAGGTAGAGTTCGGCGCAAATATCGCGCTGATTGCCGAAGTGATCAAACCCAACGGGCGCATCGCGGCCTACGGGTCTGCCAAGGTGATGGAGCCGACACTCCCTTTCCTGCCCCTGCTCTTCAAGGCGGTCACCATCGACATCATCCTCGTCTACCTGCTGACCGAAACCGAACGTGCTTTGGCAATCGAAAAGACCCACCAGGCATTAGCCGACGGCGCGCTGCACTGTCCGGTAGAGCAGACATTCGCATTATCGGACACGATCAAAGCGCACGAAGCCGTCGAGGCCGGTGCCCGCGCCGGTGCCATTCTGATCGACTGCGAGGGCTGACAGCGTTAGCGCACGGCATACCCCGCGCCCCTGCAGCGGAGGAGACGGCGGGGGTGCGCCCCCTCGTCCCTTTCCGCGCGATCAAATTTTGTCTCAATAGCGCGATATTAGGAGGCGTTAGGTTCCCTCCGACGGCGTAAAGCCGTTGAACACCGCCAATAAGGCACAGCCTGCGCCGCCCCAAACGCGGATCAAAAATAAATTCCGAGATTCTCCCCACTTTTTCTCCAGAAAGGTATTGCACCCCCCCGCACTCCGGACTAATTACGCCCACACGTTGGGATGTAGCCAAGTGGTAAGGCAACTGTTTTTGGTACAGTGTACCGTAGGTTCGAATCCTACCATCCCAGCCAACTTTCTTACTCACACTCGAGATAACAAAGACTTAACCAAGTCTGGCACGTCGTGTGTGTCACAGTCTCAAACTGCTGTGACACAGAGTGTGACACATGGCCTTGCGCGCTATGCCCAGCAGCAGCGCGTTTCAGTCCGCGGAAACCACCGACGAAAACCTAAATATCGGGCTGGCCCCTACCTGATGCGTAGAGGCCGGATGTTCTATTTCCGTAAACGTTTGCCAGTAGGCATATCAAAATTCGGCCCAAACCAATTTATCTGTCTTTCTTTGCGAACCCACCTCCCACTCGACGCCGTGAAGTGTAGCGCGAAGAAAATGTTGGCAGAAAAAAGAAGCTTATTTGTCAGCACTTTTACGGGATCAAATCGGCGGCACTGAAGGCCGCTGAGCCTAGCTGAAGGACGGGATTGACGGAACAAGCTCTTAAGCTAGCGGTCGTCACCTCAATGAGAGTGAGGGGCTGGTTTGGGTGCACTTAACAGGTGCAAAATGCAACCCGCTCTATGTTCGGCCGGAAATCGCCTTCTTTCCCTCAATAACAGGGGAAAACGTCGCGACGAACACTTTGTCGAGACTGAGACTTATGCAACGGCAATTTATGACGGATTAAAACTTACGTACGCGGTTTCGCCAATTTTATTCACGTTTAGACCTTTAAGAGGTGGTTCATTCGACGAACCCTCGTGACTATTATGAATAACCGACCTGCCCAATGCTAAGGTAAGAGCTTGGATGAAATCGGAAGCTTCCCGCATACTTCCGTAACTACTCACTCGCACGCATCGAGCATCACCGATTTTTACCCTCGCATCTTCGAGAATTTGATCCGTTAGATGGAAGCGCTGTTCGCCAAAATTATTGATTGGACCTATATGTCCCGCATTTATGCCAGTGTTCGTATAGTTATCAACTGAACTAGGCTGACTTTGAGTAGGCTCAGTTTCCTTTGCCGTAGGCCAGAACGCCCAAGCCAACAACAAAACAAACCCTGCAAGAACGAGCCACGGAAAATATACTGGAGGATCTACTAGCATTTTTGCAAGTCCTCCCGCATCTGATGGCAGCTGTGTAACGGTGCTGAAGTTTGAATAAGCCGTCCATAATGCGGTGCAAAAAGCTCCAGCACCGGCAAATATTCTGGGTTTTGTGCGATTCTGTTTTGGCATTCACTTTTCATATGGCAAGCTCCTCGCTAGCGGAAGGGGATAAACCTATAGAAGCATTCAGTTTCGCTCCCGTTATTGTTGGGCATCATCAACCTTCTTCAGCTTCTCAATTTTGGCTTTCGCGTCTTTAAGTGCGGCGCGCGTTTCATTCAGATCTTGTTCTTTGACCGCAAGTTGCCCCTTAGCGATTTCAAAATCTTTTTCCGCAGCGCGCTGCTTTTCGACTGCTTGCCCGATTTGAATATCGCGGTCGCGCCGCGCTTGGTCTGCTGCCTCAATCAATGCCGCGGTTTGCCCTGTGAGCAATGTCGAAAACTCAGCCTCTGTGATCGGCCGTGCTGGCATTTCCTTTTCGCTGATCACCTCTTCGCCGTCACTGACCTGCTCAAGGTCAATTGCGTGCGCACCCTTGAAGCCACTTGGGCCAAAACGGACTGTGAGGTCATACAAAAACTTATTTCGAACGATTGGCATCTTTTTACTCCATTGAATTAAGAAATAACTGTGCGGTCAGTCATGCGCAGCCAGTTGGTCCCGTCGCTGAAAGCGGGTACGAAACCACCAACTTCGTCACTGACGTTAATGAGTGCCCCGACATCATGTGCCGCCGCACTCGGGACGGTCGCCACCGTATAGGTCGCGGGCTTGACACTACTTGCGACAACTAATCGTCCAGTGTCCGTTAAACGCATACTTTCGACCAAATCCTGACCCGCTGCGTTTGCGTCGGGCAGGCGGTTAAAGACCATTGATCCATCAAGTAAGCTGGTGATTGCCACACCTTTTTTACCGCGTGTTTTAAATGTGTTACCGGCGGGGTCTGCCTCAGCGCAAAGCGCGATGAACGGAATGCCCGAACCTGCTGTAGCCCCGATGTTCGACCCGTACCCACTGGGATCAGCGTTGCCAAATTCAAGTGCGTTTGCTGCATCGCCACGGGCTGACATTGCGCAATCTGATTGCCTAACAACGGCCGACCCTTCTCCGAAGTGTGATCTGTCACGGACAAACAAATCCCCCCGTGCGCCAAAAAATACCCAGTTGGAAAAATCACCGCCTGCTGCTTCTGCATATACCGCGGTATTGTTTAGTATGGTGCCATTCGGATCAACGCTGGTGAAGTGACCGGCGAAAGCATTTTCTATCGTCGGCCCGACCGATTCAGAAAACACCTCTCCCTTTACGCCTATGGCGACTTCAACGACGCCAGTGACGGGATGGCCTTGCCCCTGCCAGCCCACACGTCCCTTAACGCCGACCTGCCTACCAAGGGTGCCTGCTACCTCATATTCGCCAGGTATATTAACGATGGTTGACCATCCGTAGAGGCTAGTTCTGTCACCTCCATCTCGCACCCCAAAGGGGATGTGGTGATACGAATTTGGTCCAGATATAGTCCAAGCGTAATTGATGCTGTCATCCAGCACCTTTGTGTAAACTTCCCATAAGCTGTTGTCATGATTTTGGAACGGAGCTGCAGCGCTTCCCTGCCAATATGAGGAACATCGCAAGCCGGTAGAGATGTGCTTGTTAACAATTTGCAGCAAACTGGTAGGAACTATCGGCACACCATCGCTGGTGATACCAATACGACCACCATTGGTGGCGAAGGCGATGGTCCCATAAAACTCACTTAGGGCTATTTGTGAGTAATCCGCTCGCACCCAGTTTCCGAGGTAAACGCCAGTCGATGCGCCATCGACCATTGAAATCAGCCAGTCGCCAACTCCAAAGGGTTCCCCACCCACGGTACCAGCAACATTGACGATATAAGCGTCACCCTTGATGGTACCAGCCGGAAAACTGCCAGATGCCGAACTCCAATTACCTTTGAGGTTAATACCCGTCGCCGCAAGCGCAGCAGCAATCTGCGCAGCATCAGCATACCCTTGGGCGAGCACAGCCTGATTGGTCGAAACGACTGCTTGTGAGGTGGACAAATTTGCCTGAGCAGTGGCAATTTCCTTAGAAATCTCTGACTTCTTAGCGTGATGGAGCGACGAGAACTGACCCGGTAAAACTGCTACATCTTCTGGGTTTTCCGCCCATTTTTGGGCTAATAACCATTCTTCTGTGCCCTCTATTCCGAGACCGAGAAGTTGTCTTGCAAAATCAGTGAGGGGAACCAGCGATGTGTTTCCGTCCTTGTTCCCGATAACGCTGTCGATCGTGGAAACAGGATCCAGGAATGTCGTTTTAACGCCGTTTTCTGCCATTCTCTAGCTCCTAGAAAATCACGACAACAAACGGCCCCGAAACCGGGCCCGCTATGTTCTCGCTGTTTTGAGGTTCGACCCAATAGTCCCACTGACCTGCGTCAACGCAGGTTGCAGTCTCAAGGAAAACTATTAGGTCATCGATCGCACCATCAAACGCGGAAGCCGCATCGAGGGTGAATTCTGTGTTGCCACTGACTGCGGTCAAACGGTCCAGTACCAACCCGGCCGAGCTAACCGCATCGCCGCTCACGTCAGTACCGCCGGTTAGGCGCGGGGAGACGGTACCCGCAAAGATGTCAGTGACGGTAAAGGCGGTCCGGTAGGTTTTCCCAAACTCCATGTCCAGCGCTTGAGAGAGCGTCCCAGCAGTGCCAGGCGCATGGGTCGCTACGCCGCCTGCAATCGTCCAGCCATCTCCTGTCGTCCACTCCGTGTCGGAATTGAATGCACTGTCGTTTATCAGATTGGCGCGTGTTCCGTCGCCATCGATATAAGAAACTGTCGACCCAGCGGCCACGATGATCGGTGATCCGACAGCGTGAGTTTCGCGGTCCAATGGATTGCCAGCAGGGACGCGGTAGATTTGGATCTGGGACGGTGCACCTGCGGTCGGTACGGATATTGTGAGAGTTGCGTAGCCAAGCAGGCCCATGACGGTAACGGCGTCGCTGGCCAGAGCAGTCGGAATGGCTGGATCGTTGCCACCCACCGTGATCAAAGCGATTTCGGTGTAATCACCGGGTGTCGTAGCTGTCTCTTATACACATCTCCGAGCCCACGAGACGGACTCCTATCTC